>Ga0208031_1000006_pt1 | contig 232023 bp, 204 predicted proteins | sample MalvirAntarct_38_FD_184252 | JGI IMG/M metagenome (GOLD analysis project Ga0208031, IMG submission 184252) | Marine viral communities from the Global Malaspina Expedition - Malaspina viral metaG Antarct_38 (SPAdes) (version 2) | ecosystem: Environmental > Aquatic > Marine > Oceanic | place...
TCTGTCTCTGGTAAGCTTGCTGGATACGATGACTCGGCTTCAGAGCCGACCATGAACCGCCGTGGTACGGAACCGTATGCCCGGTGGTGTGAGAGGACGGGGGAGGTAACTCCCCCTCCTACTCGATTCCTAGTTCTTCCCGCCAGGAAGCCACTCGTCAATCCTTGCCTTCAGGTCCCGCAACTGGTCTTCCCCTGAATCCCGGATTTCCGAAATCTTCTTGCGTGCTTCTTCGACGTGTTCTTCCAGCGCCTGAATGCGCTCGGAGAAATCTTTCTGGATTTCAGCCTCTGCCTGGTCGTCCTGGGCTTTTGCCATCCTTTCTTCAGCATCGGCCTGCAGGCTCTGGATCTGTTTGCTCCAGTACTCGGTCTGGGTTTCCAGTTTTTTCTGCAATGACTCCTTCAGTGACATGGAATGCTCCTTGGAGTGAATGTTGGATGCAATGTTAAAGCTTTCACTTCCATCATGGCTGCATCTGATGACATCTCAAGGTCAAGTGCCCTAAAAGAGGATTAATAAGAGGTCATGTGCGGGAGTTGGCCTGTTTGGCCATAAAAAAGCCGGGACCTGTTGGCCCCGGCTTCTTTGTGGTGCTGAAACACCGTCTGGATCAGAACAGCACGCGGCAGCGGATGGTGCCTTTGACTTTCAGCAGTTTCTCAAGTGCCAACTCGCCGTACTCCTTGTCGACGTCGATCACCACGTAACCAATGTCTTCCTTGGTTTGCAGGTACTGGCCACAGATGTTGATGCCGTTTTCCGAGAACACCTGGTTGATTTCCGACATCACGCCCGGCACGTTTTCGTGGATGTGCAGCAGGCGGTGCTGGTTCGGATGTGAGGGCAGGGCCACTTCCGGGAAGTTCACGGAAGAGACAGACGTGCCGTTGTCGCTGTACATGGCCAGCTTTTCTGCCACTTCGCGGCCAATGTTTTCCTGTGCCTCAATGGTGGAGCCACCGACGTGCGGAGTCAGGATCACGTTGTCGAACTCGCGCAGTGGAGAGATGAACTCTTCATTGTTGGACTTGGGTTCAACGGGGAAGACATCAATGGCGGCGCCCAGGAGCTTGCCACTGCCCAGGGCATCGGCCAGGGCGTCAATGTCTACCACGGTACCCCTGGAAGCGTTCATCAGGATGCTGCCCGGCTTCATCTGGGCAAACTGCTCGGCCTTGAACATGTACTTGGTGGACGGCGTTTCGGGAACGTGCAGGCTGATCACATCGCAGGTGTTGAGCAGCTCCTGCAGGGTGCCTACCTGGGTGGCATTGCCGATGGACAGTTTGGACACCACGTCGTAGAAGTACACGTCCATGCCCAGGCCTTCGGCCAGCACGCTGAACTGGGTGCCGATGTTGCCATAACCGATGATGCCGAGCTTCTTGCCACGGATTTCGTAGCTGTCCTTGGCGGACTTCAGCCATTCACCACGGTGGGCCTTGGCGTTTTTCTCAGGTACGCCGCGCAGCAACAGAATCGCCTGGGCCAGAACCAGCTCCGCCACACTGCGGGTGTTGGAGAAAGGTGCGTTGAAAACAGCGATACCGCGACGGGTGGCCGCCTGAAGGTCAACCTGGTTGGTGCCAATGCAGAAACAGCCCACCGCTACCAGCTTCTGGGCAGCGTCGAATACCTTCTCGGTCAGCTGGGTGCGTGAGCGGATACCCACGAAATGAGCGTCGGCGATTTTCTCCACCAGCTCGTCTTCGGCCAGTGAATGAGTCAGGAATTCGATGTTGGTATAGCCTGCGGCGTTCAGGGTATCAATGGCGGACTGGTGCACGCCTTCCAGCAGCAGGATGCGGATTTTGCTCTTTTCAAGAGACGTATTTGACATGGGCTTGCTTCCGAACCTTTCGTCACATGAAATGACCCGTGAGGACCGCTGTTGGCGGGCGGGCTCACAGAACAGGGGCGGTATGATACCATAAACGCAGATTTTCACAGCGCGTCGGACCACCTGAATCAACTCTGCCTACCGACGCCCTGATTAACCCTTTGCGAGACCGGACTATCCATGAATCCTGAACAGATCGTTGCCTCCCTCAAAGCCCTGATGGAAGCGGGCCAGACCCCCGGAAAAGTGCTGACTGACGCGGCCGACCTGGAAAATTACGGCAAGGACTGGACGAAGATCTATCCACCCAGGCCCGTGGCCATTGTTTTGCCCAAGACGACGGAACAGGTACAGGCGCTGGTGAGGTTTGCCAACGAGAACCAGGTGGCTCTTGTGCCTTCCGGCGGGCGCACAGGCCTGAGTGCTGGAGCCGTGGCGGCCAATGGCGAGGTTGTGGTGGCGTTTGACAACATGAACCAGGTCCTGGACTTCAGCGCCAGCGATCGCACCGTGAAGTGCCAGGCCGGGGTAGTGACGGAACAACTGCAGACCTACGCCGAGGACAACGGCTTGTATTATCCCGTGGATTTCGCCTCGGCCGGTTCCAGCCAGCTTGGCGGCAACCTCTCCACCAACGCCGGTGGTATCAAGGTAATCCGCTACGGCATGAGCCGGGACTGGGTGGCTGGTCTGAAAGTGGTCACCGGCAAGGGGGATATCCTCGATCTGAACAAAGATCTGGCGAAGAACAACACCGGGTACGACCTGCGCCATCTGTTTATCGGCGCGGAAGGCACTCTCGGATTTATTACCGAGGCCACCATGAAGCTCTCTCGCAAGCCGGATAACCTGACCGTGCTGGTGCTGGGCCTGAACGACCTGACCAACACCATGGACGTGCTGCAGGCGTTCCAGAAGCAGATCGACCTGACCGCCTACGAGTTCTTCTCCCATCAGGCCATGGGGCATGTACTGGCCCATGGCCAGGTGCAGGCGCCGTTCGAAACCGAGGCGCCGTACTACGCGCTGCTGGAATTTGAGGCGGTGTCCGACCAGGTGATGGACGATGCCATGGCGCTGTTCGAGCAGTGCGTGGAAAACGGCTGGGTGCTGGACGGCGTTATCAGCCAGAGCGAAACCCAGGCCCTGAACCTTTGGCAACTGCGGGAGCGCATTTCAGAGTCCATTGCACCGCGTACGCCGTATAAGAACGATATCTCTGTGGTGGTTTCCAAGGTGCCAGGATTCCTGCAGGAAATCGACGCGGTGGTCACCGAGCACTACCCGGATTTCGAGATTATATGGTTCGGCCACATCGGCGACGGCAACCTGCACCTGAACATCCTCAAACCGGAAGACATGGCCAAAGAGGATTTCTTTGAGAAATGCCAGCAGGTGAACAAATGGGTCTTCGAGATTGTCGAACGTTATCAGGGCAGTGTGTCTGCCGAGCATGGTGTCGGCATGACCAAGAAGCCGTATCTGGAGTACACGCGCAGTGCCGCTGAAATTGCCTACCTGAGGGGCATCAAGCAGGTGTTTGACCCCAAGGGTGTGATGAACCCCGGCAAGATTTTTGACTGAAGGCGTCCAGGCGATGCGGGTGGTGGCTCCTGGGAGCGACCTGAATGGTAGAGCAGCTTTCCCAGCGTGAAGGCGACTGTTTTCTCCTGACGCCCAACCGGTCCATGAACTGGCGGGGCAACATTCGCATTTGGCTTGCGGCCGTGTTCCTCTCCCTGATGATTTCCACCGGCATGCTCCTGGCGGGGGCGTGGCCGGTATTACCGTTCGCCGGCCTCGAGTTGACCGCATTGGCGGCGGCGTTTTATTACACCTCCCGCCGGTGCCAGAGGCGCGAGGTGCTGACCTTCGCACCGGAGCTGATCCGCCTGGAGAAAGGCCTGATTCAGAAGGAACAGGAGTGGGAGCTACCCAGGCGCCATACCCGCGTATGGCAGGATATCCCTCGCCATCCCTGGACTCCCCCAAAGCTTCACCTGCAGTTCCGGGGCGAGGAGATTTCACTCGCACCCTTCCTGAATATCGATGACACCGAGGAACTGGTTGCTATCCTGGAGAGGCATGGGCTGAGGGTGGAGAAACGGCGCAGGCCGGAGAAGCTCTGGTTCTGAATACATTCATCTGACAATCAAAGTGTTGCTGTATGAAAGATCACATCGTTGTGCTCACTGGCGCCGGTATGAGCGCCGAAAGCGGACTTTCCACGTTTCGTGACAATGGCGGCCTGTGGGAACAACACAGTGTATATGACGTGGCGACGCCGGAAGCCTTTGCCCGAAATCAGGAACTGGTGTTGCGCTTCTACAACGAACGCCGTTGGCAACTGAAGTCGGCAGAACCGAATGACGCCCACCGCCTGCTGGCGGAACTGGAGCAACATTACCGGGTAACGATCATTACCCAGAATGTGGACAACCTGCACGAACGGGGTGGCTCCAGTAACGTTATCCATTTGCACGGTGAGTTGACCAAGGCCCGCAGTTCGATGTATCCGGAACTGGTTTACGACATCGGATTCAACGACATACAGCCTGGAGACACCTGTGATCGGGGCTCCCAGCTTCGGCCACATATTGTTTGGTTTGGCGAGGAAGTGCCGATGATCGAGGCCGCAGCGGAGATCGTGCCCACCGCAGATCATCTGCTGATTGTGGGCACGTCCCTGCAGGTCTATCCCGCTGCCGGGCTGGTGGATCTGGTGGATTTCGATGTGCCGGTAACAGTCATTGATCCTGGTGAACCGGCCAGCCTTTCGAGGGCGAAGGTTATTCGCAAAGGTGCCAGTGAGGGGGTTGCGGAGTGGATGAATGGGCTGGGGTTATAACGCCAGATACTCCTCGAGTTCCTCCCGAAATGCCGCCTGCACCCCCAGCCGCTTCATCATCCAGTAGTGCCCGGCGATCATGCGGTCGATAAAGATGCTCTCTACCGGCGGTTTGAAGTAATCCAGGTATTTGAACACGGTGGTGGTCTTGGCGGCGACGTCCTTGTGCAGCTCTGACTCGGCAAAATCGTAGGGCGTATCGCTGTCAAAGGGCTGAATCAGAATGTCCCGCCACATGGCATAGTAGGCTTCGTCCACCGCCGGCTGTGATTCCACGCGAGCGCCAAGGGCAATCAAGTGGCGATCCAGGGCGGCGTAATCCTCTTCCAGGGCGGAGACCAGGGCGTTGCGATAGGCCTCGACGATTTCCGGCTTCAGCTTTTTCACGCAGCCAAAGTCATAAAGGATGATGGTGCCACCCGGCCGATAGGCGAAGTTGCCAGCGTGAGGGTCGCCGTGGATGCACTGGTAGCGGAACAGCTGGTCCGCCATCATGGTGAAGATGCGGTGCCCGATCAGGTTGATGGTGCCCTGATCGTACCTTGCGGGGGTTATCTGGCTGATATGGTCGCCTTCCACCAGTTCCATAGTCAGCACCCGCCGGGACGAATGGCTGGCAAAGACAGTCGGGATCTTGATCCAGTCGTCATTGGCATGGAACGCCTGGAATTCCTTCAGGTTGCGGGCCTCGTTCTCGTAATCCAGTTCCTCTTTGAGCCGCACCCGGATTTCGCCGAACAGCTGGTCGACGTGCTCTTTCGGCATTTTCAGCAGGCCGCCCAGTTTCAGGGCCATTCGTAGCTGTTTCAGGTCGCTGTCGCAGGATTCGTCCACACCGGGGTACTGAACCTTGACGATGACATCGGTGCCGTCGTGCAGACGGGCCCGGTGAACCTGACCGATGGACGCCGCCGCGTAGGGTTTTTCCTGCAGATATTCGAACAGTTCCGACACCGGTTTGCCCAGTTCACTCTCCACCTGGCCGACAATCACCTCGAACGGCATGGGCGGGGCCTCTTTCTGCAGGCGTTCGAGAGCGTCCGAGAATTCCCGGGGCAGAAAGTCCTGGGTCTGGGAGGCAATCTGGCCGACTTTCATGACCGCGCCCTTGAGCTCACCCAGGGTATCGACAATCTGGTCCGCCATGCGGGTATAGCTCTCAGAGCGAGCGCCCTCGTTATCTTCCTCACTGCGGAAGATCCGGCGCGCGCGCTGGCCAGCGTACTGTCCGGCCACGGACGCCGTCATGCCTGCCAGTCTGAAGAATCGTCCGCTGCGTGTGGTAACCGGTTTCTTTGCCATGCCTGTTATACGTCCTGAAAAGCCGATGGACCTGAGGAGGATCGCAATGTCCCATGCCCAGCCTAGAGCACGGTGGTCTCCACAAACAAGGCGTCTTCCAGTTCCAGAGACAATATCTGGCCGGATTCCAGGGGGCCAACGCCTTTTGGTGTACCGGTAAGAACCACATCGCCGGGCATCAGGGTGAATTGGGTGCTCATGTGGGCAATCAATGGCACGATCGGGTTCAGCATATCCCGGGTATCACCGGTTTGCTGGCGTTCGCGGTTGATGTCGAGGGTAAAGGTGAGATGGTCTCGGCGGAGACGGTCGATACACACGAAGGGCGACAGTGGGCAGGCACCATCAAAGGCCTTGGCGCGTTCCCAGGGCTGGCCTTTCTCCTTGAGCCGGGATTGCACGTCCCGCAGCGTCAGATCCAGCGCCAGCCCGTAGCCGAGAATAGCGGCTTCGGCGTCGCTGGCCGACGCATTGGTCAGCGGGCGGCCGATCAGCACGGCCAGCTCGGTTTCAAAATGAACCGCCCCCTGGTTGCGTGGGAAGTCCAGGGGGCGGGTGATGTGCACCGCGGAGGTTGCCGGCTTAATAAACAGCAGGGGCTCATCCGGCACCGGATTGTTCAGCTCCCGCGCATGTTCCGCGTAGTTGCGTCCGATGCAGACAATTTTGCCCAAGGGCAGGTGAACCGGTGTTCCATCTTTCCAGTGGTGCTGATAGTCAGGCATGGCCGCTCCCTAATCACCCTCAAACGAGCAAACAGTATAAACCTTCAGCCCCTCGTCCTGCAGCTTGCGAGAGCCGCCCAGATCGGGGAGGTCAATCATGGCGGCCACTTCGACGATGTCGGCGCCGATTCGGCGGATGAGCCGCGAGGCGGCCAGCATGGTACCGCCGGTGGCGATCAGGTCGTCCACCAGCACCACATTGTCGCCGCGCTTGAAGGCGTCCTTGTGCAGTTCCACCGAGGCAGTGCCGTACTCCAGTTCGTAGTCTTCCACCAGGGTATCGAACGGCAGCTTGCCTTTCTTGCGGATCAGTACCAGCGAGGCGTTCAGCTCATAGGCCAGGGCCGAGCCGATAATAAAGCCACGGGCATCTACGGCGGCAACGGCATCAATATCGTGGCCATGGTAGCGGTGAACGAAGGCATCAATCAGCTTGCGGAACGCGGTGCGGTCCTGAAGCACGGTGGTGATGTCGCGGAAGGCGACGCCTGGCTTGGGCCAGTCTGGCACGGTGCGGATGGCTTTCTTGATGCTTTCTGAAAAATAGTCCATTGCGTGTCCAAGCGCTGAAAACGCAGCTTACGCTGCGTCCAGGAAGATGAATTTCAGGATAAAGACCACGGCGATGATGACCACGCTGGGGTTCAGGTCCGACCAGCGGCCGCTCAAGGCCTTGAGGATGGCATAGGTAACGAAACCCAGGGCAATGCCGTTGGCGATCGAGAAGGTCAGCGGCATCATCAGGGCGGTTACCACTGCCGGTGCGGCTTCGGTGACGTCGTCCCACTCAATCAGTTTCAAGCCGCTGGCCATCAGCACCGCGACATAAAGAAGCGCCGGAGCGGTGGCGTAAGCTGGAATAATACTGGCGATGGGCGAGAGCAGCAGGCACGCCATGAACAGCGCCGCGACGACCACAGCGGTCAGGCCGGTGCGGCCACCGGCGGAGATGCCGGCGGTGGACTCAATGTAGCTGGTGGTTGTAGAGGTGCCGAGGGCAGCGCCGGACATGGTGGCTACGGAATCGGACATCAGCGCGCGGCCCAGCCGTGGCAGTTTGCCGTCCTTGTCCAGCAGGCCACCGCGCTGGGCGGCGCCGATGAGGGTGCCGGAGGTGTCAAACAGGTCTACAAACAGAAAGGCGAAAATCACGCTGATCATGCCAATATTCAGCGCCCCTGCCAGGTCCAGCTGCATGAAGGTCGGCGCCAGGCTTGGGGGCGCGGACGCAAAACCGTTGTACTCCACCATGCCCAGCCCCATGGCTGCTGCTGTCACAGCAATGATGCCGATCATCACCGCACCGGTGATTTTGCGGAAGGACAAGGCACAGATCAGCACGAAACCGCCGAAGAACAACAAACTCTCGGCCACTTTTACGTCACCCAGACCAACCAGGGTGGCGGGGTTATCAACCACGATGCCGGCATTTTTCAGAGCGATCAGGGCCAGGAAGAAGCCAATGCCGGCGGAGATGCCGAAACGCAGGGACATGGGAATGCTGTTGATGATCCATTCCCGGACTTTGAAGATACTCAGCAGGAAGAAAATAAAGCCGGATATGAAGACAGCACCCAGCGCCACCTGCCAGCTATAGCCCATACCACCAACCACGGTGAACGAGAAGAACGCGTTCAGGCCCATGCCCGGCGCCAGCGCGATCGGGTAGTTGGCCCAGAGCCCCATGATCAGGGTGCCAATGGTGGCCGCCAGGCAGGTCGCTACGAACACCGCACCGAAGTCCATGCCGGTAGCGGAGAGAATGCTGGGATTGACCACGATGATGTAAGCCATGGTCAGGAAGGTGGTAAAGCCCGCAAGTACCTCTTTGCGAACCGTGGTGCCATGGGCCTGGAGTTTGAATAGTCGTTCTAGCATGACGGTTGCCTGCCTCACACGGTGCTGAATAGGGATTGAGTGAACTGGTTTCAGGAATTGGGTGAAAAAACGGCAATGTTACCGGCTGGAGGCGAGAACGCCAAGGGACGATTGATCATCGGTATGCTCATTGCACTGTTCGCCTGTCCCGCTGGAGGCGGATGTCGAAGCGCACAGCCAGCAGTCGGGTGATGAAAATAAACAAGAGGCCGATGGTCATGGCCAAGGATTCGCTCTCCAGCAGCCACTGGCAAACAAAGTATAGCCAACAGCCAGCGAAGGATATGGACGCGTAGATCTGGTCTTTGCGGAAAATCAACGGTACCTCATTGCAGAACGTGTCGCGTAGAGCACCCCCAAAGGTGCCTGTCATCACGCCCAGAAGCGACGCGACAAACCAGGAATGGCCCATGTCCAGAGCCAACTGTGCGCCGAGGATTGAGAAAACGCCCAGGCCGAGGGCGTCAGGAAGCAGAATGCGCGATTCGCGGATACGCTCGACACGGTGCCAGTAGCTGAATACAACGGCCATACAGAGGATCAGGATAGGCTGCTCCTGATGCTTGATCCAGTACAGAGGGTGATTGTCCATCATCAGGTCCCGAAGGGTTCCTCCACCCAGGGCGGTCACGAAGCCGATGGTGAAAACGCCCACCGGGTCCATGTTTTTGGATCGGGCGATCAACATGCCGGAGATCGCAAAGGCAATCACGCCGGTCATTTCCAGTACGTAAATAATGTCAAACATCTCTGGCCCTAAGCCGCCTGTTGCGAGCGCTTGTGATCCGTTACCGCTTGTTGAAGCGTGTTTGAGGCCTATCTTGAAGCTGTTACGCGTATGGAGCAATGACTATGTCTCTGATTCGTCTGGCCTATGCCAGTGAGTCACTTTTCCGACCAAAATAAGCCTCGCTAATCCGGCGAGATTAGATTTCTTTATTTGCTTCATGATCCGACTCTGTTTAGGTTGATAACCATCAATTGATGTTGCCCTCTATCGACCGTCCAAATATCGACTGTCCTACAACGGAGTCACGAACATGAGAGCTATCCTCTGTAAAGAATACGGCCCGGCGGAGATGCTGGTGATTGAAGACGTCGCCAGTCCCGTAGTGAAAGGTCACGGGGTCAAGGTGCGCGTTAAGGCCGCCGGCCTGAACTTCCCGGATACCCTGATCATTGAAGGCAAGTACCAGCTCAAGCCCACCATGCCGTTTTCTCCCGGTGGAGAGATGTCTGGCGAGGTAATTGAAGTCGGCGAGAAAGTCACTCGCTTCAAGCCGGGCGACCGGGTTGCCGGCCTCACCGGCTACGGTGCCTTTGCCGAAGAGGTGGTCGTCCCGGAACAGAACATCCTGCCCATTCCCGAATCCATGTCCGATGAAAAAGCGGCTGCTTTTTCCATGGTCTATGGCACCTCGTATTACGCTCTCAAGCAACGAGCCAACATCCAGCCGGGGGAAACCCTGTTGGTGCTGGGTGCCAGCGGTGGTGTTGGCCTGGCAACCGTGGAACTGGGCAAGGCCATGGGTGCCCATGTGATTGCGGCAGCCAGTACGGCAGAGAAGCTGGCGGTGGCGAAAGAGGCCGGTGCCGACGAGCTGATTAACTACACCGAAGAGCCTTTGAAAGACGCGGTTAAACGTCTGACCAACAGTAAGGGCGTGGATGTGATCTACGATCCGGTCGGCGGTGATTTTACGGAGCAGGCATTGCGCGCCATGGCCTGGAACGGCCGTCACCTGATCATCGGCTTCGCGGCTGGAGATATCCCCAAGATTCCGGCGAACCTGACGCTGCTGAAAGGCTGTTCCGTTGTTGGTGTCTTCTGGGGCAGCTTCACCCAGCGTGAGCCGCAGAACAGCGCCCAGAACATGATGGAGCTGCTGAAGCTGTTCTCCGAAGGCAAGATTAATCCGCGAATCAGTGAAGTCTATGACTTCGAGGATTACGAGAAGGCCCTTGGGGCGCTGACCGGTCGGACTGCTACCGGGAAGGTTGTCCTTAAGGTCGGTTCTTAAGGCCGGCCCCTAGCCTGTTTGTTTCGGTGGATGCATCGGTGGGGAGCCCCTCCCAAAAAACGCTTCAAGCACATCCATGTCCGCTTGGGCTCCGCCATCCATGGCTCCGCACATTTTTGGGAGGGGCTCCCCACCGATGCAGGCAAGGCATGGGAGGTATGCCTTAGATCCAGAAAATCTCAGAACCGAACTTTTCCGGCATCAATCTCGGTAACCAGATCGGAGGTCAACCGGGTATAACCATCTGTACCGGGTAACCAGGCGTAAACTTCCTCCCCCGGTTTGTCGATGGAATAACCGGCTTTCTGGATATCCACCTTGCGGTACTTGAAGGTCCCCGTTTTCTCGATGGCACCGGTTAACCGCACAAACACCGGAATCGCATAGGGCGGCAGGTTGTCGCTCAGGTACCGGAACAGTCGGTTCACATCAAATGCCTGGCCATTGGCGTGGGGAACCAGCGTTACCATGCCGGCCTTGCCGTTGGTGCCCGGAATCTCCACCCCATAGACAATGGCTTCCTCCACCATATTGGAACCGTCGATGATGTTCTCCACCTCAGTGGTGGATACGTTTTCCCCTTTCCAACGAAAAGTGTCGCCCATACGGTCCACGAACTGCAGGTGGCCGCAGCCGATTTCTTTTAGCACGTCACCGGTGTTGAACCACTGGTCGCCTTTCTTGAAGGCTTCCCGCAGGATCGATTTTTCCGTGGCGTCTTTCTGGGTATAGCCCTCGAAGGACCATTTCTTGGTGATCTCACCGATCAACAGCCCCGGTTCGCCCTTTTCGACTTCCTGCATGAATCCGCTGTCGTTCCGAACCGGGTCGCGGGTGCCGTCGTGGAATTTGACCAGTTTGTAGGGGGCGGTGGAAAAGCCAACGGTGTTGTCCAGGTTGAAGAAATTGCTGAAGCCGATGTTGCCCTCGCTGGAGGCATAGAGTTCCGCCACGGTTTCGATGCCAAAGCGTCCCTTGAACTCCTTCCAGATGGACGGGCGCAGGCCGTTGCCGATCATCTTGGTGAGGTTGTGATTGCGGTCCTGTTCGCTGGGGGGCTGATTCAGCAGGTAACGGCAGAGTTCGCCCACGTAGCCGAAAGTGGTTGCCTGGAAATACCGCACGTCGTCCCAGAACGCGCTGGCGGAGAATTTTCGACGCAGGGCAATGGCAGAGCCACCGGCCATCACGGATCCCCAGCACACCAGCAGGGCGGTGCCGTGGTAAAGGGGCAGTGTGCAGTAAAGGACATCGTCCGGTTTCATGTCCAGGGACATCATGCCGAACCCGCCGTAGGCTTTCATGAACTTGCGGTGGCTGCCCGGCGCCGCCTTGGGCAAGCCAGTGGTGCCGGAGGTGAACAGGTAGATGGCGGTGTCACCCATGGTGGGCGGATCGGCCGGCTTGGGGGCCGTATTCCGATGGGCGCTGACTTTTGCCGCCATGTTCACATAGCCCTCCGGTGCATCGCCGAAGATGTTCATGGTGTTGGTATCGGCCAGGAACAGGAATGGGTTGGGGTGGCTGGTCCTGATATCGGTTTTAACGCCGTCAAAGGCCTCCACCAGTTCCTCGCCCACAACGACCATTTTTGGACCGACCAGATTGATGCTGTGTTCCAGTACGCGTCCCTTCTGGGAGGTGTTGAGCATGGCACAGGCCACGCCCACCTTGGCGGCGCCGGCGACCACGGCGAGCAGCTCCGGGCGGTTTTCCAGGAATACGGCGATGGTATCGCCCCGGGTGAGGCCTTCTGTCTTCAGGAAACTGGCAACGCGGTTGGCCCAACCGTTGAATTCCCGCCAGGTAATGCTGCGGTCTTCAAACAGGATGGCCGGGCGGTGTCCGTATTTTTCGGCGTTGCGGTCCACCAGGGTGCCAAGGGTCAGGTCCTTGTTCTCGTTCTTGACCGAGTAGTAGTAATAGCCCTTGGCAATGGCGGGAAATCGCCGGAGTATGCCCGGCAGGCTGCGAGCAATGTCACGTGGGGATACGTTGTCCTGGGTCATGGGGTCATCCGTCAGGGTCAGTGTGAAACGTTGTTGTTTGTTTTGCCCCGGACAACGAATGGCTCCGGGGTTAATCCAGAAACAGGTCCGGCAGCAGGGGCTTGTCGCCAGCCTGGTACCGGTAGTGTTCGAAGTCCGTTACGCCGTCGGCCCTGAGCACGTCCTCATCGATCAGGGACAGCCCGGTCATTGCCCCGGCAGGACGGCTGAGGACGCTCAGTGCGGCGTCCGCCATGATGTCTGGCTTGCGGCCCTGGGCCATCATTTGCGGGCCGCCCACTTCAAACTCAATGGCGGCCGTGGCGATTAACGTTTTAGGCCACAGGGTGTTCACTGAAACCCCGTAACGCCGAAACTCCTCGGCCATACCCATGCTCAGCATGGTCATGGCGTACTTGGTGGTGGTGTAGGGCCCATACTGGGCGAACCACCGGGTATCCAGGTTCAAAGGCGGCGACAGGCTCAGGATATGGGCCTGGTCGGACTCCTTCAGCCAGGGCAATGCCGCCTGACTGCAGAGGAATACGGCGCGAGCGTTGACCTGATGCATCAGGTCGTACCGGCTGACCTTCAGGTTCTCGACGCCGGTCAGTTTGATGGCGCCCGCGTTGTTTACCAGCGCATCAATGCCGCCAAAATGGTTCGCAGCTTCATCTATCCGCTGGCGCACCAGTTTTTCGTCTCGCACATCCAGCACCAGTGGCAGGGCTCGGCCACCTGCCTGTCGAATTTCCTCCGCCACGCTGTGTATCGTGCCCGGCAGCTTTGGATGCGGTTCGTCGGATTTTGCGCCGATCACCACATTGGCACCTTCTCGGGCACAGGCAAGGGCGATGGCTCGCCCGATGCCCCGGCTGCCTCCGGTTATAAAAACGGTTCTGTTCTTCATTGTGCTCATTGTCCGGCCTCCTCTGAGGTGGCGTCTGTGGCAGTGATCTCTACCAGTAACTGGCTGCGTTTTACCTGGTCGCCTTTGGTGGCCAGTATCTCGCCGACCGTGCCATCGCGGTCGGCTTTTACTGGATGCTCCATCTTCATGGCCTCCAGGATGACCAGGGTGTCGCCCTGTTTCACCGCCTGGCCGGCCTGGACCAGAACATCGATAATAGCGCCGTCCATGGTGGCCTTGATACGACCGCTACCGCTGGCGGCGGCACCGCTGGCCGGCTGGTGGGTCACGTCACGCACTGCCAATACCTGCCCGAACGCCTGCAAATATAGGTGATCGCCCCGGCAGTGATATTGGCATCGCTGACGAACGCCCTTGTCGATAATGCATAACAGGCCATCGCCCGTGCTTTCAAGGTCGAGTTCATACTGCTCTTCGCCCTGGGTCACGGTGACGTGATTGCCGGCGCGGCGGACCAGCAGTTCCAGGGTTTTATCGCCGGTATCCAGTTTCATCGGACTGACGGTCGACGGTGCGTTGCTCCAGGCATTATTGAGGTCGGCCCGAACGTCAGGACGGCCTGAATTGCCATGGCTGAACACGCAGGCCGCCAACGCAAGCTCGCGGATGCTGATGTCTTTTGGTGCCAGGGATGGATCGTCTCTGAACGCCTGTTGCAGGAAGGCGGTGGTGGCCTCGCCTTCGCCGAAGGTGTCGTCCGCGATGATGCGGCTCAGGAAATAACGGTTGGTGGTCACACCGAATACAGTGGTGTCTTCCAGCGCCCTGAGCAGCCGACGACGGGCTTCGTTGCGATCGGCCCCCCAGGCGATCACCTTGGCCAGCATGGGATCATAGTGAGGCGTAATCGAGTCCCCGGAGCGCACGCCGGTATCACACCGCAACCCTTCTCCTTCCGCAGGCTGGAACTGGTGCAGCGGCCCGGTTTGCGGTGTGAAGCCGTTGGCTGGGTCTTCTGCGTAAAGGCGCACTTCAATGGCATGGCCGTTCAGCTGGATCTGGTCCTGTGTTAGTGGCAGCGCCAGGCCCTCGGCCACGGAAAGCTGCCAGGCCACCAGATCCTGCCCGGTAATGAGTTCGGTCACCGGGTGCTCCACCTGCAGGCGGGTGTTCATTTCCAGGAAGTAGAAATTGCGGTCCTTGTCGACGAGGAACTCGACCGTACCAGCACCTTCATAGCCACAGGCCAGCGCCGCCTTCACGGCCGCTTCGCCCATGGCCTGGCGCAGTTCGGGTGTTACAAACGGAGAGGGTGCCTCTTCGACGACTTTCTGATGGCGCCGCTGAACTGAACAGTCCCGTTCACCGAGATACACCGCGTTACCGTGTTGGTCTGAAAATATCTGGATTTCGATATGGCGGGGTTCAATAACCGCCTTCTCCAGAATCAGCTCACCATCGCCAAAGGCCTGCTTGGCTTCGGAGCGAGCCCGCTGAATGTTATCGGCCAGTTCCGCTGCCTCTTCCACCAGACGCATACCACGGCCACCCCCGCCGGCGGAGGCCTTGATCATCAATGGGTAGCCGATATTCCCCGCGGCGTTGATGAGTTCGTCGTCGCTGGCATTGTCGCCTTCGAACCCGGGCACCACCGGCACACCGGCTTCCTGCATGGCAATCTTCGACCGCCGCTTACTGCCCATCAGCTCAATAGCCGCCTCCGGCGGTCCCAAAAATACCAGGCCAGCGTCTTTGCAGGCCCTGGCAAACCCGGAATTCTCCGACAGGAACCCATACCCGGGATGCACACAATCCGCCCCGGTTTTCCGCGCCGCCTCAATAATCGCCTCTGCGTTCAAATACGACGCCGATACCTGAGCCGGTCCGATACACATCGCCTCGTCCGCCATTTCCACGTGCAGGGCCTTGGCGTCTGCTTCTGAATACACCGCCACCGTCCGGTATCCCAGAGACTTCGCGGTTTTAATGACTCTGACTGCGATTTCACCCCGGTTGGCGATTAAGAGTTTTTTTAGCATTTTGCTGGTCTCTTGCTTGGGTGGCTGGTCGCGTAGGTGCGAAGGGTGCTTGAATTCAGGACACGCCGTGAATACGTCCATGTAGGCTCGTAAAAAACATCCCTGTTTTTTACGGTCCTGAATTCAAGCACCCTTCGCACCTACGCTCCTTCCAACTTTTGTAATTGCATGCTCATTAGTTTATTTGGCGTTTTGCACATGGTCTGGGGCTGAGGTGGGTATGGCTTTTCGGGACCGTCAAAAACATGGATGTTTCTGTCGAGCGTACAGGGACGTATTCACCGCGTGTCCCGAAAAGCCATACCCACCTCAGCCTTCCACCGTGAGCCAGAAACAGTCACTCAGAAGCAGCCCAAGAAGCCGGCCGCTTCTGCATAAACGCAAGAGTCCCCTCGGAACCCTCGTCACTGCGAATCGCCTCGGCAAACTTCTCAGCCGCACTGTCCAAAAGCCCACTCATCGATTCGTGACCAACGCGGTGCAACAACGCCTTGGTCTGGGCCGTTGCATTCGGCGCACACTGCCGAACCCGATCAACCGCATGGCCCAGCAACTCATCAATCTCAACTTCAGACTCGGCCACCTGATGAACAATCCCCAGCCGGCACGCCTCATCCGCGTCTACCCGCAGCCCCAGCAACGCCAATCGCCGCGCTTGCGTTAATCCAATTCGTTCCACCACAAACGGCGCAATCTGCGCAGGAATCACCCCCAGGGTTGTCTCCGGCATACCAAACCTGGCTGTCGGCCCGGCAATCGCCACATCCGACACACAGGCCAGTCCAAACCCACCGCCCATCACGGCGCCCTCGGTGACTGCAATTACCACCTTCGACGACTCGTTCACCTGTTGAATCATCTGACCGAACGCCCGGTTCAACCGGTAGAAAGGATCTTCCTCACCCTCGGCAGGCTTCTGCCCCCGGGCACCGGCCATGTCCTTGATGTCCCCGCCGGCACAAAAGTGGCCACCGGCTCCGCGAATCACCACGGCACGAATGCTGGCGTCGTTCTCAACCTGACTGAATACCGTCGACAATTCAGCCACCATCTGCAGGCTCATGGCGTTCCGAACGTCCGGCCGGTTGATGGTGACGTGAAGGGCAGGCCCCTGTTTCTCCAGAACTAGCGTTTCGCAATGCGGTAATTGATCCATGTTCGACTCCAAGAAAGTTGTCCGGGGACCGGTGCGTGGGTGGGAAGGCTTTTCCGGGACCGTCAAAAACATGGATGTTTTTGTCGAGCGTACAGGGACGTATTCACCGCGTGTCCCGGAAAAGCCTTCCCACCCATGTGCCGGTCCTTTCTCCCAATGCCAAAATCCAAAAAATCAGTCCCGCTGCTTACCAGGCAAAGTCCCCATCATCTTGCAGATAATCCCCAACATGATTTCATCAGCACCGCCGCCGATCGACACCAGTCGCACATCCCGGAACGCACGGGACAGAGGGTTCTCCCACATGTAACCATTACCACCCCAGTACTGCAGGCAACTGTCCGTCACCTCACGCCCAAGCCGGCCAGCCTTCAGCTTGGCCATTGACGCCAGCTTGGTCACATCCTTGCCTTCCACATGCAGCTCACAGGCCTGATAGGTGAGGGCACGCAGGGCTTCCACCTCGGTTTGCAGCTCTGCCAGGCGGAAGTGAATCACCTGGTTGTTGATCAACGGCTGCCCGAACGTTTTGCGCTCGCGGCAGTATTCAATGGTCTTGTTGATACAGAGTTCCAGCGCCTTGATTACGTTGGCCGCGCCCCACATTCGTTCCTCCTGGAACTGCAACATCTGCATCATGAACCCGGTGCCTTCCGCACCGATGCGATAGCGCTGCGGCACTCGCACATCGTCAAAAAAAATCTGCGCGGTCTCGGAAGAGCGCATGCCCAGCTTGTTCAAATGCGGGCTGAAGGAAATGCCCGGCGTGTTCATGGGCACAACGATGAGCGATTTGTTCTTGTGGGGCTTGTCGTCGGAGGTGTTGGCCAGCAGGCAGATGAAGTCGGCTTTGGGGCTGTTGGTGATCCACATCTTGGAGCCGTTGATGACGTAGTCATCGCCGTCCTGTTTTGCGGTGGTTTTCATTCCCGCCACGTCAGAACCGGCGGCGACTTCGCTGACGCCGATACAGCCCACCATATCGCCGGCAATGGCCGGGGCAAGGAAGGTCCGTTTGAGTTCGTCAGAGCCAAAGCGTGAAATGGCAGGGGTGCACATATCTGTCTGCACACCTATTGCCAGTGGTACGCCACCACAATGGGCGGTGCCCAGTTCTTCTGCCGCCACCAGGTTGTAGCTGTAATCCAGGCCCATGCCGCCGTACTCTTCCGGCTTCTGGATGCCCAACACGCCCAGGTTGCCGAGCTTCTTGAAGATATCGTGAATCGGGAACTCGCCGGCTTCTTCCCATTCGTCGCAGTGGGGATTGATTTCCTTCTCCACGAAATCGCGGACGGTTTTTCTGAGGGCTTCGTGTTCGGCTGTGAATTTCACGTTTTTGTTCTCCTGATTGATTGTTAGCCCGTGCCTATTTGGTGATGGTGCACGTTCTCTAGCTTGGGTGGCGGCTGTGTGGGCGGGCCTTCAGAAACACGCTCCTTCGGCACATCCATGTGACGCTCGGGCTCCGCCATCCATGGCTCCGCACGGTTTCTGAAGGCCCGCCCACACAGCCGCTTTGTCTATAAATTCGTTGCTTCCTGCAGGGCGTTTTTTGGGAGGCCTCCCGCTCCGGGGCCAACCACCATGACTAAGCTCCCCTAGAGGCGGGCAACGCCAAATGAATTAGGCCGCAACTGCCGAACCTCAGCCTCCCGACAAACCGACAGCACCAACGCCAGAACCCGCCGGGTATCCCGCGGATCTATCAGCCCGTCGTCCCACAACCGAGCTGTACCGAACAGGGCCGTAGAGCCGTCTTCCAGTTTCTTGGCCGTGGCCTGCTCCAGGAAATCCAGCGTTTTCGGATCTGGTTCCAGGCCGCCCCGGCGCTGTTTGTCTTCGGCCACAATGCGCATCACCTTGCCCGCCTGAGCAGGGCCCATGACCGCCGTGCGGCTGTTGGGCCAGGCGAAGATGAAGCGTGGGTCCAGGCCGCGGCCACACATCGCGTAGTTACCTGCACCATAGGAACCGCCGATCACAATTGCGACCTTCGGCACCCGGCAATTCGCCACCGCCTGGATCATCTTTGAGCCGTGTTTGATGATGCCGTTCTGTTCCGAATGGGTGCCCACCATGAAACCCGTGGTGTTATGCAGGAACAGCAACGGCGTGCCGGCCTGGTCGCAGAGCTGGATAAACTGCGCCGCCTTGGTAGCGCCGGCAGGCGTGATCGGGCCGTTGTTGCCGATAATGCCCACCGAGTGGCCTTCAATGCGGATGGTGCCGCACACGGTCTGGTCGTCGTAGCCGTTCTTGAAATCCATGAACTTCGAGCCGTCGGCTATGCGGGCGAGGATTTCACGCACGTCATAGGGCTTCTTGGCGTCACTGGGAATTACGCCCAGCAACTCTTCGGCTGGATAAAGCGGCTCTTCCCATTCCGGCTCCCGTGATGGGGGTAACTGCTCGTTCCAGGGCAGGGCGTCGAGCACATTGCGGGCGTGGCGGATGCCGTCGGCGTCGTCCTCGGCCAGATATTCCGCCGTGCCGGCCACTTCTGCGTGCATCTGTGCGCCGCCGAGCTCTTCATCGGTAGCGACTTCGCCGGTGGCCGCTTTCAGTAGGGGAGGGCCGGCGAGGAACATCTTGGCCTGTTCCCGCACCACAATCACATAGTCCGACAGCCCCGGCTGATAGGCACCGCCGGCGGTCGCATTGCCATGAACCACCGTTACCTGCGGAATGCCAGCGGCGGACATGCGTGCCTGGTTGGCGAAACCGCGCGCGCCCAGCACGAAGATATCCGTGGCGTAGTTCAGGTTGGCACCGCCGCTTTCAGACAGTGACACCACCGGCAGCTTGTTCTCCATGGCAATTTGTTGCAGCCGCAGGGTCTTGTCCAGCCCCGCCGGTGTGATGGTGCCGCCCTTGATGGCGCTGTTGCTGGCCACCACCAGGCAGCGAACACCGCTAACCGTGCCAATGCCGGCAATAATGCCGCCACCGGACAGGCTGCCGTCCTTGTCGTCATGCATCTTGTAGCCGGCCAGGGAGCACAGCTCCAGGAATGGCGTACCACGATCCAGCAGGCGATTGATGCGATCACGGGGTAACAGCTTCCCGCGCTTGGTGAACTTTTCACGTGCCGCTTCCGCCAGATCAAGAACCTTCTGCTCCACATCGCGGAAGGTGGCAATGTGCGCCTCCATCACCTCCGCGTTTTCGTGAAAGTCATCCGACTGGGGATTTACGGTGGACTCCAGTACCTGCATCGAATTCTCCTCAGTCGTCACTCAACACTTTTGGCGTGACTGCCCGGTGGAACCCATTAAAGGGCTCATTGTTCTTCGCTTTCGGGAACGGCCAAACTCGGCCCCCCTGGGACGCGGCGCCGTCAATTCGAAAACAGTCCCCACTGATAAACGCCGCCGCCGGGCTCAGCAGGAAACAAATCGCTGCACTGACCTCGGACTCCGTCCCCATTCGCTTAAGAGGCACGTTATCCCCGAGGCTACGAATCCACTGCTTCATATGTTCGGGATAGTTATCCATCCCACTGGAGGCAATCCAGCCCGGAGCCACAGCGTTCACCCGAACCCCGGAGCAACCCCACTCAACTGCAGCTGTCTGGGTAAAATTCACCATTCCTGCCCGGGCAGCGCCGGAATGCCCCATGCCAGGCATGCCGCCCCACATGTCCGCCACGATGTTCACGATGGCGCCGCCGGTTTTTGACAACACCTGATTGTAGGCTTCACGGGCAATGAGAAAGCCACCCGTAAGATTCGTGCGAACCACCGTCTCCCAACCTTTCTGGTTGATGTTTGCCAGCGGCGACGGAAACTGACCCCCGGCGTTATTCACGACGCCGTTCAGTCCGCCATGTTCCTCAATGATGGCCGTGACGGTCGCCTTTACAGACTCTTCCTCACGGATGTCGCACACGTGAGCGGAAGCAATACCACCGTCCTCAGTAATCTCGGCTTTCACCGCCTCAACCTTCTCAGCCTTCCGCCCAACGAGCGCAACCCGAGCCCCAAGCGCGGCGAGTTCATGAGCGGTACAACGCCCAATTCCGGAACCACCCCCGGTAACGATAAAAACCTGATCCCGAAAGAGATTCGGGTGAAAAACAGACTGATAGCTCATAACAAGAGGACCTTTTCAAATGTTCGGGCGCTCTGGTGGGAGGATATGTCCGGGACCGTCAAAAACATGGATGTTTTTGTCGAGCGTACAGGGACGTATTCACCGCGTGTCCCGGACATATCCTCCCACCAGAGTGCATGCACCAATGTAAAATCAATCAAGCAGTTCAGCACGAACCGGAACAGGGAACTCAAGCAACTGCTGGGCAAACGCCTTCCCCTGCGGATCAATCCGCAAGCTGGCAACGCCCCCGCCGCCAAGACTGTGCTCCAACAGGAAATTAAAGGCCTGAAACCCCGGCAACGCCCAACGGGTCACCCGACCATGCTCAGGGTGTAGCGTATGGGCCATCCATTCCGCCACAGCCAACTCCGTCAACGCCGCCTCAATAAACGGCACAAACTCCGCCTTGCGGGCAATCACCCCGATATTGGTGTGATCCCCCTTGTCACCACTGCGCGCCCAGGCCAGTTGAATCAAAGGCACTGTGGTATCCGTGGCCGGAGCGGCCGCACTGGCAGACTGCTCAATCAGCTGGCTTGGCTCGAACCCGCCGTCAGTAGCCACGTCTACCGTCTGCTTGTCGCCACCAAGATCCACGGCAACGGACACCTCCGTTTTCGGAACCAGGCACGAATACAACCGAATCTTCGGCCACACCGTCGGCCGTCCACCCACAATGCCCGTAATCCCAGGTGCCATCCCTGTCGCCGCTTGGGCGATTTCCCGGGAAAACAGCACCAGCGCTTCCTTCTTGAGGTGGGCCGTGCTGATCTTCACTACCACCTCCCGACACTCTCCCATACGCCCCTGAGCGCCGTAGGTGGCCTCGGTGCCTAATAGTTCGATGCTGGTTTCCGTGTAGTCCGGCAAGCCCCGCTCACTGAACATCCGCGAGGTTTTGGCCAGGATCGCCTCGGCGACTGTCCGGGCCTTGGCCTTCGCATCCATGCCTGCCAACAAGAAGGTTACCGTGCACTTGAAACCGTCCGGCCAGGTGCCGGATACCTTATAGCTGTCCGTGGGGGGAAGCCCCTTGGCGCCAGAAACCCGAACCTCGTCCGTTGCCACTTCCTCAAGGGAGACCCCGGTAAAATCACAGGTCACATCCGGCAGCAGGTAAGCTCTCGGGTCGCCGATTTCATAGACCAACTGTTCCGCCACCGTGCCCCGGGACACTTTGCCCCCGGTACCTTGCGGCTTGGTCATGATGAAATCCCCGGTGGCGGAGACTTCTGCAATCGGAAAGCCCATATCGGCATAACCCTCGGCTACGTCCTCCCAGTCGGTAAAGTTACCGCCCGTGGATTGCGCGCCGCATTCCAGTAAGTGCCCGGCCAGGCTGCCCTGGGCAAGCTTGTCGTAATCGCTCCAACGCCAGCCAAATTCATGCACCAGAGGCGCCAGGACCAGGGCGCTGTCGGCAACCCGGCCGGTGATAACAATGTCCGCACCCTGTTCCAGTGCTGCGACCAATCCCGGAGCGCCAAGGTAGGCGTTCAGGCTGACCAGCATCGGCGGCATTGGCTGTGCGGTGGTCATCTCGGTGATGCCGGCATCGGCCAGTTGCTTCTTTTTCGGCAAAAGGTCATCACCCAGCACCAGGGCGATCTTCATCTCCAAGCCGGCTTTTTCGCACAAAGCCTGCAGAGCATCGCGGCAGGCGACGGGATTGACGCCACCGGCGTTCGCCAATACCCGGATGCCTTTCTGTTTGATCTCACCCAGCAAGGGGCCCATCACCGTTTGTACGAAGTCGCGGGCGTAACCCTGGCTTGGGTCCTTCATCTTCTGCCCCGCCATGATGGACATGGTGATTTCCGCCAGGTAGTCCGCCACCAGGTAATCAATATTGCCCTTGTGGACCAGTTGGGCGGCAGCCGTTTCGGTGTCGCCCCAGAAGGCGGCAGAGCAGCCAATACGGACGGTTTGTGGCCTGGGGATGTCGGAATCTGGCATGTCTTCACCTTGTTGACGGAAGCCGCAAAGTGCTTTCAGAGACCCTTACAAGGTCGCTTTTAGCGGAGATTATCTATCATGCGGTTGACGATACCAAGCAAGCGCTTGGTTTGTAAACAGGCAAATTCGGGATAGAATGGGCGTTCTTCTGTTCCCTGGCTGGAAAACACTGTGAATCAAGACTCTATCCTGCGCTCACTGGTTGCCGACAACCTGGTTTCCGATCCCGCCGGAGCCCGTGGCCGGCTTCTCCACGAGGCCGCAAAGCTGTTTCGTGACAAGGGTTATGAGCGGACCACCGTCAGGGATCTGGCCGCCGCCGTTGGCATTCAGTCCGGTAGCCTGTTCCACCACTTCCGCACCAAGGAAGAAATCCTCAAGGCCGTCATGGTGGAGACCATTCGTCTCAACACAGCCCTGATGCAGGCTGCGGTGGATGCGGCCAGTACCCATCGTGACAAGTTGCAGGCGCTGATTCGCGCTGAACTGGAGTCCATCAACGGGCAGACCGGGGAGGCCATGGCAGTGCTGGTGTTCGAGTGGCGTAGCCTGTCCGAGGAATCCCAGGCTTACGTCCTTGAGCTTCGGGATATCTACGAGCAGTTGTGGTTGGATGTGCTGGAGACCTTGCGTCAGGACGGCGTGCTGGCGGCAGATCCCTTTGTGGTGCGCCGTATGCTCACGGGCGCCCTGAGTTGGACAGTGACATGGTATCGGCCTGATGGTGGCCTGACCCTGGATGATTTGACGGCGCAGGTGGTTGCAATGATGGGTTTAACGACGCCCTGAATCGGATAACCCGGCGTTAAATGCCGATGGTGGTACAAATGTCTCAATTGTAATTTTTTACATAACTTATTGTTTTAAAGAGATTAAAAGATAATTTCCTCTCGTCTATGTGGGCCATTGGCCTGATCGGCATAACCAAATCGGCAATCCAGCCATTTTTGTCTGACAAGATTCAACGCATTCTTGCCCTCGTCAAAGATGAACGGGACAGTGATTGCGATCGCCCCCGACCTATAAAAACAATGCAAACAGGACGAACTATGAACTCCTCACTGGTGAATTCCTTTGGGCATGCCCTCAACGTTCGCAGCCGTCACCTGCTTCTTCTTGTGGTGACGTTTCTGGCCGGTTGCTCGGCCAACCCTATCTACACTACAACGGGTGTGGTGCTCTCCAATTACTCCGAGGGGGAAGCAACCCCTTACGTCATGCAGATGTCCGATCCGCAAATGGCCTGTGCGTTGGGTGAGGGCGTTGACCCGCTGTTGTACTCGTTTTCCCGCGTGACCGAGGCGCCTGAGAGCACCGGTTCCCTGTTGATGCTGCTGGCCGCGAACTGCTCTGAATACAAGGCATGGGAAGCGGAACTGGAATACCTGCGCGCTGACTTTGCCGGTGATGTACCTGCCGCAAAAGACGCGCGGGAGAAAGCAAAGCGGCTGAATGCCCGAACCGCCAAGCGTCGCTATGTCGCCTATCAGCGCGCCATGGCGGCCTATGACTTTGACCCGGCCGCAAAGGAATTCGAGTGTCCGTTCCTGTTCGATGACCAGGAGGAGCTGACTTTCCTGCTGGGCCTGCTGACCGGCATGCAGGCCATCGTGAACGACGCCAACTCCGGTGCCATGGCAGGGGTTCCCCGCAATATTGCGCCCCGGGCGGAGCGTGCCGCCGAATGCCTGGATAACGAAAAATGGGGCGGTTTACCGAATGCCATACGCGGCATGGTGTGGTTGCTGTTGCCGGACACCCGCCCCAGCCTGTCTCCGGATCCCTGGGAAGTGCTTGAGGATAGCTCCCGCCTGGGGGTTGAATCGGGTATACGGGCGTCCATGGCTCTTGAGGCCGTGGCTGCAGAGACGTTTGGTCGCCCGGAGGTGCTCAAGGATGTCATCGCGCGGTTCGCCGACGCGGATGGAGAGATCAAAGTATGGGCTGAGTATCGCCTGGTAGACGAGATCGCCCGAGACGTCATTCAGTTCTCGTCCGATAAGCATTGGACAGCGAACTACGGCTACCGCACGCCCCGTACCTATTTCGGAAGACTGAGCCCGGAACGGCTCGAAGAGCCTGAAACCATGGATCTGGACGGCCTGCTCTAAGCAGGCCCTCGACTCACTGTAATTACCTACAAACACAAGAAAGACCCGGAGGTCATTCATGATCCGTAAATCCCTTGCTGCCCTTTCTTTTGCTGCAGTTGCTCCGATGGCCGCCGCACAGTCTGTGACGATGTGCGTTTTCGATGTGATCGGCGCAAACGGTGATATGTACAACATGGTCAAAGACTATGCGCTGGAAATGAAAGCCCATGGGGTTGATTTTGAACTGCGCCCCTACACTGACGAAGGGGTTGCCGTGGGTGATTTCAATTCCGGACAATGCGACGCCGTCGCCGCTACGGATCTTCGGACCCGCCCGTTCAACCGATTTACCGGCAGCATCAGCGCCGTTGGCGCGATCCCGACCTATGACGATCTGAAAACAACCCTCGCCACGCTTGCGCAGGCCAAGGCAGCGCCCTTGATGAAACAAGGCGACTATGAGGTGCTGGGCATTGTTCCGGCGGGTGCAGGCTACCTGTTCGTCAATGACCGTAGCATTGATACCGCTGGTGAACTGGCCGGCAAGCGCATGGCCACACTGGATTACCAGAAGGACGCCATCCACATGGTCAACCATGTGAAAGCGACGGTTGTACCCTCCGACATCACCAACTTTGCCGGCAAGTTCAACAATGGCTCGGTGGATACGGCTTACGCACCGGCGTTTGCCTACGAAGCTCTGGAACTCTACAAGGGCATTGGTGAAGACGGTGGCATCGTTGATTATCCGCTGGCGCAACTGACCATCCAGGTCATTGCCCGAGACGATGTGCTCGACGACGACACGGCTCAGAAGTCCCGTGAAGTTGCCTGGGGGATGTACGGCCAGGCCATGGACCTGATTCAGCGGCAGGAGTCCGCCATTCCGGAGGAAAAGTGGATCCGTATTCCCGATGCTGACATCGAAGGCTATCAGGAGATGTTTCGGGAAAACCGCCTGCAGCTTCGGGATGGAACCGATGGTGCCAATAAGGTCTATCACCCGAAGATGATGAGCCTGCTCAGCAAAATCCGTTGCTCCAGCAATCCCGGTGCCTCCGAGTGCACAGCGCCTGACCGCGAATAATAAAGGCTGACCCTCCATGAACTGGCGAGCATTATCAGCGGCAGGCCCGAAAACGCTGTACCCCGTGCATCGATTGCACGGGGTTATCCTCCTGCTGCTCCTTATCTTTACGCTTCTTCTGGGTATGGGAAACTCACTCCACTCGCGCATGCTGTGGGTGGGGGAGCAGACCTGGCCGAACTACTACCTGCTGGACCCGGACGCCACGGAGCCGACCTGCACGTTGTCCATGGATGTGGATGCAGAGGTCAGGAAACGTGTCGAGGCCTACGAGCCAGATCCGGACGATCTTTTCAGCTCGCCGCCGGACCCGGATGCGATCCGCAAGTCCCTGGAAAAAAACCTGGCACTCTGCCAGCAGAAGCATCGCCTCTATGAAGAAAACCAGGAGCATGCCACCGAGGCGTTGGCAGTTTACAAGGCGGTTGAACAGGGCTTTGCGGATTTCCTGCTGGATAATATCGAGCTCACCAAGTTCCTGTTTATCGCCATGTTTGCCATGGCTGCGGCGATTTCGGCCTTCGATGCCGATCACATAGCCCTGCGATTGCCGCGCAACCGGTCAGAGTGGCGTCTGAGCCAGGGCATGCAGTTTGTGGTCAATGGCCTGATGGTGTACTCCCTGTTCTCTTACGTGGGCAAGTTATCCTCTTCGCCGGGCTCGGAAGGCACCGCTTTGCTGCAATACGCCTGGGCGGCAGTCTTCGGGCTGTTCATGGTGATCAACCTGATGCGGTTTGTGTCGGTGCCGTCTCGAATGAGGCCGGGATCACTGGCGGCGTCCTCCGGCCTGGTACTGCCGCTGTATTGCGCAATGGGCCTGATCGCGATGAGTTATTTCTTCTTCGTGGACGGCTACTCGTCCGGCCTGGCGATCTATTTCGGTATGATGACCAACCTGTCATCGATGTTTATCAACATCGGGCTCTATGTGCTTGTGGGCATGGCGCTGAAGCAGACTCGCATTCCGGACCTGCTGTTGAACGTCATCAAACCTTACCATCTGCCCGCGCCCATGCTGGCCTCGGTGATGATATTCGCGACCGCTTTTCCCACTGCGTTTACTGGCGCCTCGGGGATTTTCATCCTGGCCGTGGGTGGTGTCGTCTACGATGAAATGCGCAAGAGTGGAGCAGGGCGACAGCTATCGCTGGCTACCACGGCCATGTCCGGCAGCTTGGGGGTGGTTCTTAATCCCTGTTTGCTGATCGTGGTTGTGGCGGCGCTGAACAAGGAAGTGACCACCTCCGAAATGTACGGCTGGGGTTTCTGGGTGTTTATTATGTCGGCCACTCTGTTCTCTGTGGTTGTCTGTAAAACCCAGGGCAACTGGAAGCCTCGCCCGGCTCCGGGGGCATTCCGTAAATCGCTGGCGCAGCTTCGCCCCCTGGTGCCTTATGCCATCGTTACCGCGGTGGTTATCCTGGCCATCTGGGTCATTCTCGGTTTGGGATTCAATGAGTACAGCGCGCCGATGATCCTGCCGCTGGTGATGCTGGCGCTGGTCTATCTCGATTCGGGCAAGGATCCCAACGAACAGGGCCAATCCCGGGTGCGTGCTTTTTGTATGCGCACAACGGCGGCCGCCAGTGACTCTGCCGTACACATCGGCGCACTGCTGGCGCTGATTGGTTTCTCTATCTGTCTCGGGGGCATCCTGGAACGTTCCGATGTGGTGCACGCATTGTTCCCGGAAAACCTGACCAGCCCCTGGATCGCCATGTTGGTGATTGTGGTTATGCTCACCATTATCGGCATGGTGATGGACCCGTTCGGCGCGGTCATCCTGGTGTCGGCCACCATCGCGCAGCCCGCCATCCAGTTGGGTATCGACCCGCTGCACTTCTGGATCGTGTGCCTGGTGGCGTTTGAACTGGGCTACCTGAGCCCGCCGGTGGCACTGAACCATCTGCTGACACGGCAGGTGGTAGGTGAAACCGAGGTGTTGGCCGCTGAGCGCACGGGTTCGTTCTGGCATCGCTATGAGAGACTGTTGTTGCCACTGGTGGTGATGGGACCGACATTGCTGACGGCGGCGTTCGTGCCTCTGTTTTTCTACGCACTGTAGATATAGAGCCTCGGAGACACCGACGCGAAACCGCCTGTGGGGTAACCTGCAGGCGGTTTTTTGCATCTGATTATGGGTTTGGAACGTAATCGGTTTCATAGGCGTTTAATGAGTACCATACTGAAAGCATATGGTGTCGTTCTCGCACTTCTAAGTTGTCGTCCTTGTGAGCCCATTATGATTCGGACTGTTCCTGTTACTGCTGGTTTGATCTCGTTTACATTGCTGTTCGCAGGCTGCGGCGGTGGTGGATCCGGTGGTAGCAGTGAGGCGCAACCCGATCTGAGTGGGGTGATTGACATCGAGAGCGGTACACGGGTGGACTCCGATACCGCAGATGATCGTCGTGTTGACCTTGCCACCGCCAATAACACGGCCGTGTCTGCCCAGACTCTGCCGCCGGGCGCAACGGTGGGTGGCTATCTGAGTTCTGGCTCCGATACCTACGCAAATTTTTTCCAGTACTTTGAAGATGCCGTTGATGTCTACGCCGTAGACCTGTCACCCGGAGACCGCGTCTCTTTTCAGGTGTTCAGTTCTCCGGAGGATCTCCTGCCCGCTGGCGCAGCGGCGCCGGAGCGTTCTCTTCGGATACTGAAACAGCAGGCGGGAACCGTTGTGGAAGTGGCGTCTCAGTCTGCTTCGGGTGATCTGCGACCGCTGGTCGAGGTGCTCGACGACACTTTCGAGCCCGGCTCTTACCTGGTGGAAGTCAGTACCACCAGCGGTATTCCATTTCGGTACGTGCTGTCGCTGGCAGGTGAGGGAACAGCCAGCGTGATGAACACCAGCTACTCGACGCCGCCATTCATGATTGATGAAGCCGTAGTCACCCTCGCGCCAGCCTCGGGGAACCAGCCAGTGATCGCAGCGATGGCGACGTCACAGCGCAGGGAACTGGGTCGAGGTGCCTGGCTGTTGCGCCGTGACCGGCCACGAAACCTGGCAACCATGTCGTCCGGGCAGCGAGAAAGTGCGCGTCAGGAAACCCTGGAATGGGTCAGGGAGTTGCAGCAACAGCCCGGTGTGACATCGGCGGAGCCGAACTACCTCTATTCCTCCCAACAAGTGTCCCCGGACAATGATCCACTCTACAGTCGCCAATGGAGTCTGCCGCTAATTCAAACGCCGTTGGCCTGGCAGGCCGCACCGAGTGCGGGTGCAGATATTGGTATCGCGGTCATGGATACCGGCGTATTCCGCTCGCCACCGACGGCGACGGGCGACTGGCATCCGGACTTGAGCGCCAATGTGCAACTGATCCCAGGGCAGATCATGGATTACGTATCGGGTGATCTGGATATTGATCGGGAGGACAGTGGCCAACGTGACACAAACCCCGCCGACCCGGGTGACGGCAAGGCCCGGAGCAGTAATTTCCACGGAACCCATGTGGCAGGTATTGCCGCTGCCGTTGATAACACCCAGGGTGTCGTCGGGGTTTCGCCGGGGGCCACTATCTATCCGGTACGGGTGCTCGGGCGTGACGGTGTAGGGTCGTCCGCTGACCTGATTGACGCCCTGAACTGGGCAGCCGGCCGGAATGAAATAGATGTGATTAATCTCAGTCTCGGTGGGCTTGGCCCAAGCAACGCGCTCAAGCAGGCGATCGACGCCGCCTGGAATGGTGGCAACGGCAAACTGATTGTTGCCGCTGCTGGCAACCAGGGCACGGACGAGCCTACCTACCCCGCTGCCTATCCCAACGTTGTCGGAGTGGGGGCTGTAGACGGCGGAAGTGTGCGTGCCTCGTATTCCAACGTTGGCCAGTCCGTCGACGTGGTTGCTCCGGGTGGTGATGCAAGCAGGGATGCCAATCAGGACGGTACGGCCGATGTCATTGTCAGCGCCTGGGGGCGCGACGATACGGGCTCATTCGAGCCGGGATACGCTGGCCTGCAGGGCACCTCAATGGCGGCACCTCATGTGGCGGGCGTTTACGCCCTGATGAAGGCGGAAGTGCCGACCCTTACCCCTGCCGGATTTCAGAGTTTCCTGGTAAATGGTGACCTTACGGACGATGTGGGGCCCGCGTTTGAATACGGAGCGGGGCAGATCAACGCACTGGCAGCGATGGATGCGGCGCTGGACGGCAATTTCCCAATCACTCTTGGTTCCTCGCCCACCGCTATACAGTTCAATGCTGCGGTGCTTAGTGAACAGCTGGTATTTTCGGCCTACCCCGAAGGGGAGAGCGTCACCATCACAGACGTGGACCCTGGTGCGACATGGCTTGATGTGAGTGAACCCAGCGATGCGCGACCGTTGTCACTGACAGTGACCGCAGACCCAACGCAACTGGGGGGTGACGGGCGCTACATGGCAACGCTGGTGATTACCTATCAAGCAGACGGCGCACCTGCTGCAACGCTTATGATTCCGGTATCTCTCAGCCTGGGTAGTTCATCGGATGAACGGAACGCAGGCCGACACTATGTATTGCTGGTCAGTGCGGACGACGAGCGCGATACTCTTGAGCAGGCCGTTGTCTCCGCCTCCCGGGGGCGGTACGAATTTGCGTTTGACGAGGTTGAGGCCGGTGAGTATTTCCTGGTTGCCGGCAGCGACATGGACAACAACGGGCTGATTTGTGAAAACGGCGAGGCCTGTGCCGAATATCCGGTCAATGGGTTACCTGAAAAAATCGTTATTGGCGAAGAACCGGTAGGCGGGGTAAGGTTGAGTACCAGTTTTCGTCGGCCCACCATTACCTCCCTGGGTCTGCCCAGAGTGGGCTTTGAGGGGTATCGCCTGAGATCAGGCCCGAAGTCAAAAACTGGCGGTGAGCCGATCCGCAACGTGGAGAGTACCCGTTGACCTACCGTTTTACGCTGCTACCACTCTGTGTACTCGTGCTCAGTCTGATCACAGGCTGTGCGATCAATCGCTCGGCGACCGCTGATGGTGCGCCTCTGGCGAGACAGGTCACTGAGTCCGATCACTGTGGGCTCACGGCGCCGGGACTGGTCTATGTGTCCAGTGCCGGAGATCTGGACAAGCTTGCCCAACTGCCCTCCGGAAACCTGGCGCTGAGCATGCTTCGCGCCATTGATTTCAATGAGGAACATCTGGTGTTGGTGAGCCTGGGGCAGAAAACCACTGGCGGCTACGGCCTGACACTGACGTCGTCCGAGATCGTAGACGATGTTCTGGAGTTGGCGGTCAAGGTCAGGCGGCCGGCGGCAGACGCCATGGTAACCCAGGCGTTGACCACACCCTGTGCAGTGATCGCCATCAGCCCCGAAGAGTGGGAGCAGTTGCGGGTGTCCGGGGAAGGCCTCGGGCGTTTCTCGCGACAGCGTTAACGGCGCCGGGGTCGTGCTGGTCCACACCAGCACAAAACAACCGTTGATCTTTCCCTGCGAATCCCTAAGCTATGGGCCAGTTTTATAACAAACCCGTGGAGTCGCTTCCTTCCCATGAGCCAGAAACAGTACAACGCCGATGCCATTGAAGTTCTGAGTGGTCTGGACCCTGTCCGCAAACGCCCAGGCATGTACACCGATACCAGTCGGCCCAACCATCTGGCCCAGGAAGTCATTGATAACAGTGTCGACGAAGCGCTGGCGGGGCACGCCCGCAGGATCGATGTCGTCCTGCACAGCGATGGTTCCCTGAGCGTGGAAGACGACGGCCGCGGGATGCCGGTCGACATGCACAAGGAACATGGGGTTCCGGGTGTGGAGCTGATTCTGACCCGCCTCCACGCCGGCGGTAAATTCTCCCAGGGTAACTACAACTTTTCCGGTGGCCTGCATGGGGTAGGTGTCTCGGTGGTCAACGCCCTGTCGACGCTCCTTGAGGTTTCCATCAAGCGTGATGGGCAACTGCACCGGATGACCTTCGCCAACGGCCACAAGAAGACGGAACTAACAGTTGTCGACTCTGTGGGCAAGCGGAACACCGGTACCCGATTGAAGTTCACCCCGGACCCAAGCTACTTCGACAGCCCGAAATTTTCCGTCAGCCGTTTGCGCCACAACCTGCGCGCCAAGGCCGTTCTCTGTCCCGGCCTGAACGTCACTTTCCTGCAGGAACACACCGGTGATAAAGATGAATGGTGCTACGAGGGCGGTTTGCGGGACTACCTGCGCACCGAGCTTGCCGACATCGAAGCCGTACCGCTGGAGCCGTTCACGGGCAGCTTTTCCGGCAACAAGGAAGCGGTGGACTGGGCGTTCCAGTGGTTGCCGGAAGGTGGCGAAGCGGTTATGGAGAGTTACGTTAACCTGATTCCGACCGCCCAGGGCGGCACCCACGTGAACGGCCTGCGTACCGGCCTGCTGGAGGCCATGAGGGAGTTCTGTGAGTTCCGTAACCTGTTGCCCCGGGGCGTCAAGTTGTCTCCTGAAGACATCTGGGAACGCTGCGCCTATGTGTTGTCGTTCAAGATGCAGGAACCCCAGTTTTCCGGCCAGACAAAGGAACGGTTGTCCTCCCGGGAAGCTGCCGCGTTTATTTCCGGTGTGGTGAAGGACGCGTTCAGCTTGTGGCTGAATCAGCATACGGACATTGCCGAAGCGCTTGCTGAGTTGTTCATCAGCAATGCACAGCGCCGTTTGAGGGCCAGCAAGAAAGTGGCCCGGAAGAAGGTGACATCCGGCCCGGCTTTGCCCGGGAAACTGGCGGATTGTTCTGGCAGCGACACCAATCGCTCGGAACTTTTTCTGGTTGAGGGTGACTCCGCCGGCGGCTCCGCGAAACAGGCCCGTGACCGTGAATTTCAGGCGGTCATGCCCCTGCGAGGCAAGATTCTCAATACCTGGGAAGTGGACTCCAGCGAAATTCTTGCTTCCCAGGAAGTCCATGACATTGCCGTTGCCATTGGGGTAGATCCCGGCTCCGACAAACTGGAAGGCCTGCGTTACAACAAGATCTGCATCCTGGCGGACGCCGACTCCGATGGCCTACACATCGCCACCCTGTTGTGCGCGTTGTTCGTCAAGCATTTCCGACCGGTGGTTGCTGCCGGCCACGTATTTGTTGCCATGCCTCCGCTGTATCGTGTTGATTTGGGAAAGGAAACCTTTTACGCCCTTGATGAGCACGAAAAGCAGGGCATTATCGACCGGCTGGCGGCCGAAAACCGTCGCGGCAAGATTTCCGTTACCCGTTTCAAGGGCCTGGGCGAGATGAATCCGCTCCAGCTGCGCGAGACGACAATGGCGCCGGATACCCGCCGGCTGGTGATGCTGACCATTGAGGACGGCGACGATACCGACAGCCGCATGGACATGCTGCTGGGTAAAAAGCGGGCGTCTGACCGCCGCACTTGGCTGGAGACTTACGGAAATATGGCGGATATCGAGGTTTGAACAGCTCCATATTTCTTCTGGTGCTTTAAACAGCATCCTTTATTCTTTCTAAGTATTCGGCAAACTCGTTATCCTGCCCCTTTTATCCAAAGGACCACCAGATGGATTGGCAGGGCTGGTTTGCATTAAGCCTTACGGGTGTGGCGTTGTTATTGATGAGTGTCGGGCGGTTCGGCCCGCATCTCGTCATGCTGGGTGTACTCATCGTTCTCAGTGCCAGCGGCATTATCAGCGCCGATCAGGCTCTTGCCGGATTCAGTAACAGTGGATTGATCACGGTGGTTGCCATGTTCGTGGTGGCGGCGGGCATTCACCATTCCGGTGGAGTGGACCTGGTTGTCCATCACCTGCTCAGGTCGCCTCGTACGGTGCGCTCGGCCCAGGCCCGCATCGCATTCCCTGTCGCGTTGCTGAGCGGCTTCCTCAACAATACCCCGGTAGTGGCCACCATGATTCCCGCGGTCCATGCCTGGTCCCGCAAGATTGGCATAGCACCCTCGAAACTGATGATCCCCCTGAGTTACTCCGCCATTCTGGGTGGTACCCTCACCCTGATTGGCACCAGCACCAACCTGGTGGTCAATGGCCAGTACCAGCAATTGACCGGGGAGGGCGGTTTCTCGATTTTTTCCATCACCGCCGTTGGGTTGCCGGTTGCTGTGATCGGCTTGGCTGTCATGCTTCTGGTGTTACCGAGGGCGCTTCCGGATCGTAAGGACCAGCAGAAGTTCGGTTCCATGCGGGAGTTCACCCTGGAGGTGGCAGTTGCCTTTGATGGGCCGTTGGTGGGCAAGAGTGTCGGAGAGGCCGGGCTGCGTGAGTTGGAGAGGCTGTACCTCGTCGAGATTGAGCGGGATGGCAGCGTTGTTACGGCGGTACCTTCGGAAGAACGCCTTCGAGGCGGTGACCGGTTGGTCTTTGCTGGCGATACCCAGGCTATTTCCGATCTGCTGCGAATCAACGGTATTGTCCCTTCGGTACACGATGATGAGCCAAGCCTGAGTAAAGACCGGGCAGAGCGCCGGCTGGTTGAAGCCGCGCTGTCCCCGCAGTCGGAAGTGCTGGGTCTGACCATCCGGGATGCCCGTTTTCGGGATCGCTATGGCGCGGTGGTATTGGCAGTCGCCCGGGGTGGTGAGCGGGTGTCGGGCAATCTCGGCAATATTCGTCTGAAAACCGGCGACGTTCTGTTGCTGGAGGCACGTCCCGCTTTTGTCAGTCGTCAGCGATACGCCAAGGACTTCCTGCTGATCAACGACCTGGAAACCGAAACACCCCGCCATGACCGTGCCTATCTGTCCTGGGGCATCCTGCTGGTGCTCGTGGGCGCTGCCGCTTTTGGGGCATTGAGCATGCTGAACGCCGCACTGATGGGGGCGGCCCTGATGGTTCTTAGCGGTTGCTGTTCCGTCGGTCAGGCGCAGAAAGCGGTGGATGTACCAGTGATGCTTACAATTGCTGCGTCATTTGCCTTAGGGGCTGCGCTTCAGGAAACCGGGGCTGCAGGTTATGTTGCGACGGGCATTCTGGAGGTGAGCAGTGGTCACCCACTGCTGACCATCCTGCTGGTGTACTTCGCGGTATCGGTGCTGACCGAGGTCATTACCAACAACGCAGCCGCAGTGTTGGTACTACCCATTGTACTGTCAATGACAACGGCCCTGGGGATCGCGTCAGAGCCCTATGTTATCGCCGTGATGATGGCGGCATCCGCCAGTTTTGCCACACCACTGGGCTACCAGACCAATATGATGGTGTTTGGGCCAGGGGGATACCGGTTTATGGACTTCGTAAAGGTAGGCCTGCCGATGAACCTGTTTATCGGGCTGGTGACCGTCGGCGTGATCTCGGTGGTCTACGGGATCAGCCTTTCCTGAGGGCGGTTTCGGTAGGGTTGGCGAGAATGTCGCAGCAAAGAACCCTCAGCTCGCCCTTGTGGTAGTAACCGAGGGACAGGGTAACGCACATGTATGCGCCGGTAATACAGAGGTAGGGCGCGGTTATATGAACATGGCCTGGCTGGGCAATGGCCTGGCGTAGATACTGTTGGCGATACCAGTCGGCACTGGTGGTGCTTTCCAGCGGCCGGAATCGAGGGTCCAGGCCCCGGGCTGTGGCGTCCGATACCATGGTGTCATCAATTTGTACGCCGTTGGCATCGACCAGGTAACACCGCGACACCGCAGGATGATTCAGCAGGCTACTGCATGCCTCGTTCATCGGCATGCCCTGCGAGAGTGTGTCTACGGCACTACGAAAGAAATCCTCGAAGTAGGAAATCAGTTGCTGTGTTGGGTCTCTCGTTATCCGGTTTTTGCTCTTATAGTCTCTCAGTAACCCGTCCAGGTCCGTCACTTTGTGGGGAATGTCCGCCAGGGCAGTACTTGGCCTGCTGAAATAGAATCCCTGGACAAAATCAACGCCCGCGTCGATAGCAATCATTGCCTGGTCGTGAGTTTCCACGCCTTCAAGGAGTACTAGGCACCCAGACTGATGCAGCAAAGAGACGATGCCGTTGAGTATCTGTCTGGCCTTGTGGTCGTCTGTGGCCCGAGTCAGAAGCTTACGGTCCAGCTTCACGATATCCGGTGACAGGTTCCAGATGCGCTCAAAGTTGGAATGCCCAGCACCAAAGTCATCGATAGCGGTCAGGCAGCCCAGCTGTTGGTAGTAGGCAACGGTTTCACGCAGTCGTTCTGCATCGTCCGTTGGCTGCTCTACAATCTCCATCACGATGCGATGGGGAGGCAGGCCCGTTTTCTTCAACAGTTCGCCGAAAAAGCTGTCGGCACGGTTGCCAGCTGAAACCACACGGGGAGATACGTTCAGGAACAGCCAGTTCAGCTGGTCCTGGAATCCGGAATAGTTGCTGATGTGCAGGTATCGGCAAAGGCGATCAAGCAGCAGGTTTTCGGCGTCAGAGCTCGGTAGCTCGAACAAATGAAGGGGTAATACCGCAGCATTATCGGTATCAAAGGCGCGAATCAGCGCTTCGTAGCCGACAACCCGTTTGTGGGAAATACTGAATATTGGCTGCAGCGCCGTTCGTAAAGTCAGGCCCTGGTAGTCGGCCGTCCATGATTCCCCCTCCCTGGTTAACATAGGCGACAGCACATCAACTTCCGGTGCGGTCATCTGCTCTGGGAGGGTTCGCGACATAGGCCTTTTCTGGTCCGGATAAACGAAAACATCGGGAAAGCCTGTGGCAGCCCGATCTGTTGATCCTGGTCGCATTTCGTTGACTTATAGGAAAGTAAATCAGTCAGCACGAACAGGATGGTCTAGATAGACAGAAGAGTGCCAAAAACAGCGGGTTATTACCACTATTTCATGTAAAAACAGGCAACGTCAGGCGGCAATGCGCAGGTGGGTGAGCAGGACCGGTGTCCGGCAGCTCCGGTGGGAGCTGCAGGGAATCAGTTGTTGCTGGGTACTGCGACGGATTCGTCGAATTCAAGTTCCATGTTTATTCCTCTCGTTCACTGAGTGACCCGAACCGGGTAAATGAAGTATGTAAAAAGTTTATCGTACCCATTGTTTTCCACAATCCGTAAAACCCGTATCAGACCAAAGGTATAAGGGATCGTACGTATGGGGTTGTTCATCAGAAAATCTGATCTTCGTCTCCAAAACATTTTGATTGGTTTTGTGCGGGGCTCTTCCTAAACTGTTGGGATCTTGTCTGGTATCAGGGAGTGGGACGTTAAGCGTCATGCAGGTACGCAATTCGAGCAGTAATTTTGGTGTGGTATCCGTAGCCATTCATTGGCTGGTGGCTGTAGCGGTGTTTGGCCTATTCGGGCTGGGTTACTGGATGGTGGATCTATCCTATTACGACGACTGGTATCGCACCGGCCCGGATATCCATAGAAGTATCGGTATATTGCTGCTGTTGGTCATGCTGTTTCGCCTGGTGTGGCGACTGTTCAATCCGCTGCCGCGTGCACTCCCGAGCCATAGCCGACTGGAAGTGTTGGCCGCTCATGGCGCACACTCTCTGCTCTATGTGCTGATTTTTGTTGCTATGGCCAGTGGGTATCTCATTTCGACGGCGGATGGGTCCTCAATAAGTGTGTTCAACTGGTTTGATGTGCCTTCGGTGACCGGCCAGATTAAGGGGATGGAGGACACCGCCGGGCTTGTCCATTACTGGTCTACCTGGGCACTTGTCGTGCTTGCCGGGGTACACGGTCTGGCTGCGGTTAAGCATCATCTGATTGACCGGGACGACACCCTTCGACGCATGTTGGGTTCAGGTCGCCGCCAATCGTAAGTCAGACTATCGATTCAATCGTGCCTACGGGCTGTTTCAACAAGGAGATGAACATGAAAAAATTGCTGCTTGCATCTGCGGTTGCACTTGCGGTGTCTGGCGGAGCCCAGGCATCCGAGCACAGTGGAACCTATGCTTTTGATACCAAGGGTTCCCACCAGTTTATTACGTTCAAGATTTCCCATCTGGGCTATAGCTGGTTGTATGGCCGGTTCAACGATTTCGATGGTGAATTTGTCTACGATGCACAGAATCCGGCGAACAGTTCCGTTGAAGTTGCCGTGGACACATCCAGCGTTGATTCCAACCACGCCGAGCGTGACAAGCACCTGCGCTCGGAAGACTTCCTGTACGTTGACGAATTCCCAGAGGCCACGTTCAAGAGTAAAAGAGTGGTTGTGGACGATGAGGGCGAGGCCGATATCGTCGGTGACCTGACCCTGCGTGGTGTGACGAAAGAGGTCACCCTGGACGTGGAAATGCTCGGGCATGGTGACGATCCATGGGGTGGTTACCGCATGGGGTTTGAAGCTGAAACCGAATTCAAGTTGACGGACTTCGGTATCCCCATGGATCTGGGCAAGGCGTCTGAAACGGTTGAGATGATCATTTCTGTGGAAGGCATTCGCCAGTAAAGGTTATTTAGCGGCCTCACCTCTGGCGTTGATTGGGGGTGGGGATCGTTTCCCTATCTGAAGTTTCCGAAACTCTGGTGCCTCACAGGCTTCCAATCTCCGTACTCATCTCCCCAGAGCACCAACGGCGCTACCCTTGGGGTCTTCACAGGTCTCGGGATTCATTGTCAGGATTACTGTGGACAGTGATTGGCAGGAATGCCTGCTAAAGCGTATCCGGGGACTCCTGGGCCGATTGTCCGTTCCGGCAGAGATGGCGCTGGCGCCAGAACTGGGCGAAGAAAATAACCAGTCCGATGAGCAACCCCGCCCACAGGTAAGGGCCCGCCAGTTGGAAAGTGCCGGTTATGGCAAACTCCACCAAGAGCATCAGGGTAAGAGCAAGAACAGCGTTCACCATGGCCGTAATCAGCGCCTGCCCACAGGCTTTCAGGTTGGGTCTCATAGTTCTCCACTCGTGGATGTCGTGAAACGGATCATCGTTTACTGATGGCGAGCATACGGTGAGGGTTACACTCTCTCCATGCGGGAATTCCGCTATTGGAAAATCCACGGGGTGTTGGTGTATCCGTCCCCGCCTCCATATAATGTGCAGTCCCGGCTTAGGCCGGGATAACCAGCGGAATTCATATCAGGCAATAACAAAGGGGCATCCATGCCAGAGTTTCAGACCACGGATGAAGGCTTTGAGCGGGTTTCATTGCGGGACTACACCGAAAAGGCCTACCTCGACTACTCCATGTACGTCATTCTGGACAGGGCGTTGCCCAACGTCGGAGACGGACTGAAGCCGGTGCAGCGGCGTATTATCTACGCCATGTCCGAGCTTGGTTTGAAATCCACCTCAAAGTATAAGAAGTCTGCCCGTACGGTGGGCGATGTCCTGGGTAAATTTCACCCCCATGGCGACAGTGCCTGCTACGAAGCCATGGTGTTGATGGCTCAGCCGTTTTCCTATCGCTACCCACTGGTGGATGGCCAGGGCAACTGGGGCGCGCCTGACGACCCCAAATCTTTCGCGGCCATGCGTTATACAGAATCCCGTCTCGCGAAATTCGCGGATGTCCTTCTCAGCGAGCTGGGGCAGGGCACAGTGGACTGGGTGCCAAACTTTGATGGCACCATGGACGAGCCTTCAGTATTGCCCGCGAGGTTGCCTCACGTACTTTTGAACGGCACCACCGGTATTGCCGTGGGTATGGCAACGGACATCCCGCCGCACAATGTCCGGGAGGTGGCAGCGGCCTGTGTAAGGCTGCTTGACCAGCCGGAGGCCACCACCGATGACCTGTGTGAGCATGTCCAGGGGCCAGACTTTCCCACCTACGCGGAGATCATTACGCCTCGCAAGGATATCCGCCAGATGTACGAGACCGGCCGGGGCTCGCTAAGAATGCGGGCGCGCTGGATTAATGAGAGCGGGGAAATCGTGGTGACCGACCTGCCTCATCAGGTCTCCGGGAACCGGGTGCTGGAGCAGATCGCTCAGCAGATGCAGACCAAAAAGCTGCCCATGGTCGCGGACCTGCGCGACGAATCCGACCATGAGAACCCGACCCGGCTGGTGATCGTTCCACGCTCCAATCGTGTGGATCAGGAAGGGCTGATGGCCCACCTGTTTGCCAGCACGGATCTGGAGAAAACCTATCGGGTGAATATCAACGTCATCGGCAATGACGGCCGCCCGGGCGTGAAGGGCCTGCGCGAAATGCTGACGGAGTGGCTCAGCTTCCGTCGCACCACCGTCACCCGGCGCCTGCAGCACAGGTTGGATAAGGTCCTGGCGCGTCTGCATATTCTTGAAGGCCTGTTGGTGGCCTATCTGAACATCGATGAAGTTATCGCGATTATTCGCTACGAAGATAAACCCAAAGCAGAGTTGATGTCCCGCTTCGGGCTGTCCGGAGAGCAGGCTGAAGCCATTCTTGAGTTGAAGTTGCGTCACCTGGCCAAGCTTGAGGAAATGAAAATCCGTGGCGAGCAGGACGAGCTGTCGGCTGAGCGGGATGAGCTGCAGGCGATTCTTGGCTCCGAGGACCGCCTGCGGGAGCTGATCAAGGACGAATTGCTGGCGGATGCGGAAACCTATGGGGATGATCGTCGTTCACCCATTGTCGAGCGCCGGGAAGCCAGGGCCTTCAGCGAAACCGAATTGGTTTCCAACGATCCGGTCACAGTCGTGTTGTCGGAGAAGGGCTGGGTCCGTGCTGCCAAGGGCCATGATATTGAGCCGGAAGGGCTCAGCTACAAGGCGGGTGACAGTTTTGCCATGGCTGCCAAGGGGCGTAATAACCAGCAGGCGGTATTCCTGGACTCCACGGGGCGGGCTTACTCCCTGGTCGCCCATACGTTTCCATCTGCGCGGGGGCAGGGCGAGCCTCTGAGTGGCCGTATCAATCCGCCGTCGGGAGCAACGTTCTCTGGGTTGCTGATGGGCGATCCAGCGCGGAAGGTGTTGTTGGTTACCGATGGCGGTTACGGATTCGTGACCTCCCTCAATGACATGATCAGCAAAAACCGCAACGGCAAGGCCGTGGTGTCGGTACCGAAAGGGGCGAAGATCATGTCGCCGGTGGTGGTGCCCGGCTCGGACAAGCCGCTTTATCTGGGCGCCATTTCCAATGAAGGACGGATGCTGGTGTTCCCGCTGAGCGAGCTGCCGGAGCTGGCCAAAGGCAAGGGTAACAAGATCATCAGCATTCCCTCGGCGCGGGTTCAGAACCGGGAAGAGTATGTGGTGGCTGTTGCCGTTTTCGCTGAGGACGACCAATTGGAGATTCGTGCCGGCAAGCGCAAGATGGGCCTTCAGTTCAGCGATCTGGAGCACTACCTGGGCGAGCGTGGCCGCCGTGGTCATAAACTGCCTCGCGGGCTTCAGAGAGTGGATGCGATAGATGTGATTCAGTCAGCCAGCAATGCGGCAGGCGTTTCCGATGCAGACAGCGTTGCCAATGCAGAGGAGCAGCCTGACAGTGAGTGAACTGGTTCTGATTAACGTTTCGGGGCGCGACAAGCCGGGCCTGACGTCGGAGATAACCGGCATCATGGGACAGTACGATGTGCGTATTCTGGATATCGGCCAGGCGGTGATCCATGACCACCTGACCTGGGGTATCCTGATCGAGATCCCCGATGAGTCCAAATCCTCACCGGTGATTCGCGACCTTCTGTTCCGACTGCATGCGCTGGATCTGCAGGTGCGTTTTGCGCCGATTACGATCGAGGAGTATCAGCAGTGGGCGGAGGGGCGTAACCGCGCCTGTTACATCGTCACGCTGCTGTCGCGGGATATCAAGGCCGAGCAAATTGCGCGGGTGTCTGCGATTACCGCTCGCCATGGCCTGAACATCGATAACATCAGCCGGCTTTCTGCCCGCCCGTCGCTGAATTCCTCCGAGAACCGCATTGCCTGCGTGGAATTTTCTGTCCGTGGCACACCATCTGATCTCGAACAGCTGCGCTCCGACTTCCTGCATATCGCCGGAGAGATGAACGTGGATATTGCCTTCCAGGAGGACTCCATCTTCCGCCGTAATCGACGGCTTGTCGTGTTCGATATGGATTCCACCCTGATCGACGCCGAAGTGATCGACGAACTGGCTTTGGAAGCCGGCGTTGGGGCGCAGGTGGCGGAGATCACCGAGCGAGCTATGCAGGGTGAGCTGGATTTCGGGCAGAGCTTTGCAGAGCGTCTGGCGCTTCTCCAGGGGTTGGATGAATCCGTGCTTGAGGGCATCGCCGCCCGCCTGAATCTAACCGAAGGTGCGGAACACCTGATACTGAGCCTGAAATCCCTGGGCTACCGAACGGCGATACTGTCTGGTGGCTTCACCTACTTTGCTCGCCATCTGCAGAAAAAACTCGGGATTGACTATGTGTACGCCAACGAGCTGGAAATTGAAAACGGCAAGGTGACGGGCAGGGTGTCGGGCCAGATTGTTGATGGCAAGCGCAAGGCGGAACTGCTTCAGGAAATTGCGGAACGCGAGCATATTTCACGGGAACAGGTCATTGCGGTGGGTGATGGTGCCAATGATCTGCCCATGCTAAGCCAGGCGGGGCTCGGGGTGGCTTTTCGGGCCAAGCCCCTGGTCAAGGAATCCGCACGGCATTCGATTTCGACGCTGGGGCTGGATGCGATCCTCTACCTGATCGGGTTCAGGGAAAGCGACAGTCTGCAGGCCCGGGAAAGGTAGCAGAACGCGCGGCATGGGAGGGCTATGCCGCGCGATTCTTCAGTGGTCACCGAAGTCGTAGTTCATCTCCGGAACCGGGGCCTGCAGATAATAGCCCTGGATGTAGTTCACCCCAGCCTGCCACAGGGTTGCAAGCACGCTGGCGTTCTCGACCAGAGGCACGATGGTCAGCTTGCCTGCACTCTGCAGGCTCTTGACCATTTCCTTGACCTCTTCCTTGGCGTCGTCCTTCTTCTGAAGTTCTTCAGTAAAGGAACCGTCGATCTTCACGTAATCCACGTCGATATGCTTCAGGGTATTGAACGGATTCAGAGCGCACCCGAACTGGCAGATCGAGACCTTGCAGTGCAGCTCGTGAACCGCCTTGGCGAACTCTTTGGCCTGTTTCATGTAGTTGTTGGCATCACCTTCGCGTATCTGGAAGATCAGTGAGTCGCCCGGCAGGCGAGCTGCCTTCAGGGCCACACTCAGCCAGGGGGTAAAGGTTTTGTCTTCCAGGGTCTCTGCCGTCACGTTCAGGAACAGGCGGGTATCGTGCCCGCGCGATCGATGGCTGGAAAGCTGCTTGATGGTCTGCAGAATCACCCAGCGGTCAATCTTGATAGCCATCTCCGAGGGGCCAACGGGCGGCAGGAAGTCGTACGGTGAGACTTCCTCGTTGTCCTTGTTCAACATCCTGACGAAGGCCTCGTAGTGTTCTTCACCCTCGCCGCGTAGATTGATAATGGGTTGGAAAAGCAGCTTGAAGCGATTGTCATCCAGGGCTTTCTGGATGGCATCGACCGAGTTGCTTTCATCCATGGCCTCGTAATCTGCCGGGTTGTACACCAGAACGCCGTTGCCCTGCTCATGGCCCGGCTTTTTCTTCAGCTCCGAGGAGGCGGTGTGGGCCCGGCCCATCAGGTCCGGTGCCTTGGGTGCATTCTCGGTAATCGCGGCAACGCCGATGCTGAGAGTCAGTTGTACCGTGCGGCCGTTGATGTCGAACAGATGGTCTTCGACCTTCTTGCGAATGGCTTCACATTGCTCCGCCATGACTTTCTCTTCGCACGGTTGGCACAGCAGGCAGAAGGCGTCGTCGCTGAGGCGGGCGAGGACCATATTCTCAGGCGCCTGCTCCTTCAGCAGGGTAGCCAGGTCGCCAAGCATCAGGTCGGCGCCGGCAATGCCCACCTGGCCTTTCAGGCTCATGAAGTTGTCCAGGGCGATATAGGCCAGTGCACCAGTCTTGTTGTCCTTGCCAGCCGTCGCAATCGTTTGGCCCAAGGCATCCATCAGGTATTGACGGTTAAACAGGCCGGTTAGCAGGTCCTGGCTGCTGATCTGACGAATCTTCTCTTCCAGCTCCGCGTCGCTGTGCTCTGGCTGGATCACGATCTGGGTGCAGGTCTCACCATCATACGTCGCTGCGGATACCGACATGGTGACGCTGAGTTCCTGGTCGTCACTGCGGCGGGCGACGCAGTTCATGGTCATGCCATCCTCACCACTATCGGCGAAGGATTTCATGAACTCCTTGTATTTTTCCTGGCTTTCCGGTGTCAGGGTGTCGAGCACAGGGATGCAGATCAGGTCGTCGATGTCGTCGTAGCCCAGGAACTCCATGTACGATTGGTTGGCGTAGATGTGCATGCCATCGTTAATGTAAGCGATGGCGTCCTTGGAACTTTCCAGCAGAAGCTGGCAGCGTTGTTCAGATTCCCGTAGGTGGGATTCGAGAGTCCTGCGACGCCGCCGATCCTCCAGGGCGCTCAGCTCCCGGTTAACCACCAGCACCAACTGATCCGTGTTCTCGAACGGAACCGTGTCCTGTCCACCGGCTTTCATAATGGAGACTGTGCGCTCGCGATTGAATTCGCCGGTCAGGAGAACGAACGGAATGTCCTTGTCCAAGCGCCGAATCATCGCCAGGGCGCCATCTGCGCCGAACTCCTGTTCAACATCGTCGCGCGCTAAAAGCAGGTCCCAGTTACCCGTTTTCAGGGTTTCTTCAAGGTCTTCCTCGGACGTGATGCGATGGGCTCGCGTGGCTTTGCCCGAGTTTCGGAGCAGGCTGACCAGGGTCTCGGCGTCGTTCTGGGACGGATCAAGGATGAGCAGGTGTACGGTTGCGTTCTTTTTCTGCATTTCGTCAGATGTCTCGTGATACACGTTGGCTGTGCCGACACCTGTCGTAGAACTCAGAGCACGGGGCCGGCTTTCACTAACGCTGAATGATGCAGGGGTTACCGGTTAATAACAACCCTTCGGGCGGGTTCATAAGCGTCCGTTCACAGTAACGGTGCGCTATAGCGAGGGCCATAGTGAGTCGAACTCGTCTTCACTGGTGCCTGCCTCCGGCGGATTGCCGCCGGCTGGCGTTACACTGGCGCTCTGAAGCTTGAGTTCAAACTGACTGACACTGCCGGTCGCTGAAATCTTGCGGGACAGTGTGCCCTGATCTTCCCGACCGTCATGAAGCAATGAAATCCGGCTGCCGGACTGGAACGGAAGTCGCGGTGTGATTAGGGTTGCTGCCTGGTTAACGACGCTGATTTCCGGTAGCAAGAGGCCGCGCAGGTACTCGCTGCTGTTGCCAATTTTCTGAATCAGTCTTACGCCGCATGGCGCCGCACTGGGGGCCAAAAGCTCAATGCCAACCTGTGTGCCCTGGTTGCGAACCTGTCTTATCCAGCGCACAACCGCTACGCTCCAAGGGTGGTTTGACTGCTCGCGGACGCCGAGAACCTCGCCCGCCTGAAGGGAGGAGGGGACGTTGGTCTCCCACGCGGCGCAGTATCCGCCGGGACTGGTGTTCACCAGCAGTGCATGGTGGCGCTTGGGTTTTCTTCGATCACTTTCACTGTCTGGTGTGGCGCCAATACTGTTACGGAAGTTGATTGGCGTATCTGCCGATTGCAATGGCTCGTCGTTGGGCCCGGTGTCATGGGCGCCGGCCCAGGCATCCTGTTTCTGCCGGGACGAGCGCAGGAACATGTTGTCGTCGCCGTTCTGGTTGTCGTTGCCGCTGATAAACTCGTTGAACGTTTTTTCGCCGGCCACGTAATAATGGGTTGCGGTCAGGCCTACGCATATCTCGAGCGTGCCCTGACTGGCAATGCGATTGAAGTTGCGCTTGGCAAGGATGCCGAGCGCCTGGCTCAGGTGAGTCAGAAGTGTGTCGCCAATGCGGGAGGGCAGCTCAAGTTCGCTGGACCCACCATCCCGTTTGTTGCGGGCGTGCAAGGCGTCCGTGATCTGTTCTGATAATTCCCGAGTGTCGAAGTTGTAGCAGTCGTTACCCGGCTTTTGTTCCAGCAGGCTGCGGTAGACCGGCGAGGTGTCCCGCTCCATGTTTACCACGAACAGGCTGTCGTTATCGGTTTCGGGCCCGCAGGAAACCAGGTGGGTCCAGTTCTCGAACAGCTCGTAAACCTGCGCCAACTCGCCTTGTCGGAGTTGATTGGGGCGGGCGCAGCCCAGCAGCAGGATGCGCTTGTAGCAGTCTTCCACGGAGCTTCCACGGCGATGGGTCAGAGTATCGTCGTCGACGGATAGCCCCTGAATCTTGTTGCGATGGGCGAATCGGAAAAGTCGATGACATTCCAGCCAACTTTGCGCAGGGCTTGGGCAATACAGTTGATGGGCCCTTACGATCGTAGCAGCCAACTCTGAGATGGCGCGGTGAATTGCTGTCGAGACCGCCTTGCGATGTTTGTCCAGGCCGCCGTTGTCCAGGAACTCAAGCACGCACAGTTTGTAGCCGCTGGCGGCATGGAGCTGGAGGGCTTGGGACAGATTGGCAACCTTGCGCTGTTTTTCCGGTAGTGCAACGGCCAAGCCAAGGTAGTGGCGAGACAGTTCGGAGCAGACGAAGTGAATCTTCGGGCGAATCAGTTCCAGCAGTTGCAGCCGCTGCTGAGGCGCGATAAACAGATGATTGAGTTCAATGATGGCGTGATAGAGCTGCCGGGAAGCTTCCCCAATATTCGCCATTGGTAACTGGTTTACCCAGTCCCTGAAGGCTTTAGGGGAAGTCTGGCAAAAAGAGAGACTTGCCGTCTTCTGTTCAGGAACGCGGAGATCGGGCTTCAGAATCATGCCTTCCATGCTATCACGCCAATTGTCTGGACCACGGTAGGTACTCCGGGTTGCACCACGAACTACAGGCGTATCTTGGTAACGCCTGCGTGTTTTAATCGGAAAACGCCGCGAATATCGGTTTTTATTGTTATCGCTTTCTGCACTGTAAAATAGCAAACGCACAACAAAAAGCGAGAAAAGCACGAGTTGACAATGTTTAACAAGTAAAATTGGGCCAACATTGCCAAATGGTTCACGCAAACAGGTCCAATGGTGTTTTTCCAGGCTGGCCCGGAATCTCCCTGACAAGCCTGGGTACCAGGAAACCTGGCAGCACTGTGATCAGTTGCCGTACCAGGTCCCGAGCCTTGTCGTCACTAACTTCGAAGTGGTGGGCGCCGGCCACTGGGTCGAAGGCATGGAGGTAATAGGGCAGTACACCGCACTCGAACAATCGCTCGCTGAGTTCCGCCAGCACTCTGGCGTTGTCGTTCACGCCTTTCAATATCACGCTCTGGTTCAGCAATGTGACGCCCGCGGCTTTCAGTCGCCCGAGGGCCTGTTGCGTGTCGGCATCCAGTTCGGCGGGATGATTGACATGGATGACGACGACAGACTGCAGGCGTGAGCCCGAGAGCCACGCGATCAGCGAATCAGACACCCTCTGGGGGATGACGACGGGCAGTCGGGTATGGACTCTCAGCCTGCGGATGTGTGGGATGGCTGCCAATGCCTCGGCCCAGGCCGACAGCAGCCGGTCATTCGCCACCAGCGGGTCGCCCCCGCTGAAAATCACTTCGTTTATGCGAGTATCGTCGGAGAGGGCCTTGAGGGCCTGCGACCGGTCCTCCGGCGACAGTCGGTGGTCCTCGTAGGGGAAGTGGCGGCGGAAGCAGTAGCGACAGTTGATGGCGCATTGCCCGGTCACCATTAACAGGGCGCGGCTATCGTACTTGCGAATCAGCCCGGTCGCTGGCATCGAGCCACTTTCCTGAAGTGGGTCGGAGACAAACCCGGGATAGGTGTCTGCTTCGGACGATAAAGGCAGCACCTGACGTAGCAGGGGGTCGTCGGGATCGCCCCTCGTGATTCGATTCAGATAGGGTTCGGGTACCCGTATGGGGAACAATCGGTGGCCTTCGTCCGCGCCATGGAGCCAAGCTGCCGGGTCAAGGTCAAGCCGGCGCAGGAGGGCATCCGGCGTAGTGACGGACTCCGAGAGCAGTCGCTGCCAGCTGTGATCAGCGTGATCGACGGGGCGGGCTTCTATACGGGTGGCGGTTCGCTGTATCATAGCCAGCTTCGAATTTCCAAAAGCATCGTTTCAGGTGATAATTTCATGGCTTCATATTCTACCAACGAATTCCGTGGCGGTCTTAAGGTTTTGCTGGACGGCGACCCCTGCATCATTCTCGAGAACGAATTCGTAAAGCCCGGCAAAGGGCAGGCATTCAACCGGGTAAAACTGCGTAACCTGATGACCAACCGGCAGTGGGAACGCACTTTCAAATCCGGCGAGAGCCTGGAAGCTGCTGACGTGATCGATCTGGAAATGGAGTACCTGTATACCGATGGCGAATTCTGGCACTTCATGAAAACCGACGGGTCTTTCGAGCAGTTTCCGGCGGATGCCAAGGCGGTTGGTGACTCGCTTAAATGGCTGAAAGAGCAGGATGTTTATACCGTAACGCTCTATAACGGCGCGCCTCTGACAGTCTCCCCGCCCAACTTTGTCGAGTTGGAAGTGGTGGACACGGATCCGGGTATGAAAGGCGATACCGCCCAGGGTGGCTCCAAGCCGGCGACGCTTTCCACGGGTGCCGTTGTCAACGTGCCACTATTTATCACCATTGGTGAAGTGCTCAAGGTGGACACTCGCTCCGGTGAATACGTCAACCGGGTCAAAAACAGCTGATTGGAGCCCTGGTGACTGACTCCCTTCAGTGGCGGCCCTCGGCTTCACAGGTGGCTCTTAAAAGCCGCGCACAACAGCTTGCCTGGGTGCGTGGCTTTTTTGCGCAACGTGATGTGATGGAAGTCGAGACGCCCGTGCTTGGCCGGCATGGTGTTACTGATATCAATATTGACAGTATCTCCGCGAATCCCGCCTCGATCGGAGTCCGCCCAGCGGGCGGGTGGCTGCAGACATCCCCGGAATATCACATGAAACGGATGCTGGCGGCTGGATCCGGCCCTATTTATCAGATCGCCCGGGTGTTTCGCGACGGTGAGTTCGGGCGGCGACACAACCCTGAGTTTTCCCTGCTTGAATGGTACCGGCCCGGTTTTACGGATGTCGATCTGATGGAAGAGGTCTCCGAGTTGGTTTGTGGCTGGCTGGGTTGTGAGCCGCCACGCACCATGGATTATCGCGATGCGTTTGTCCGGTTCGCGGGTATTGATCCGTTTTTGGCCGGTAATGACGAGTTGTCAGAGCGTTGCGAACAATGGATGGAACCATCCCAGCTGGATGGCCTCTCTCGTGACGATTATCTGGATCTGCTGATGAGCTCTCAGGTGGAGCCGGCACTGGCGGGCGTTGGGCCGGTATTCGTGACCGGTTATCCGGAGTCCCAGGCTGCACTGGCCCGTGTGTCTGAACGGTCCGGGGTGCGGCAGGCTCATCGTTTCGAGCTCTACGTGGGCGGTGTGGAGCTGTGCAATGGCTACTGGGAACTGACCGATCCCGACGAGCAGATGCGTCGGTTTGAGGCGGACAACCAGGCTCGCCGCAGAGTGGGAAAGCCCGAGATGCCCATCGACCAGTCGTTCATGGCGGCCCTGGAGTCGGGGGTGCCCGATTGTTCCGGAGTGGCCTTGGGCCTGGACCGCCTGTTGATGCTGAAGTTGGGGCTTGATGAGTTGCCCGGCGTTATTGCGTTCCCGGCTGACCGGTGTTGATGTCGCCGAAAGCTTCACCCATACGCACCGTACCGCCTGCTACCTGATTGGCGTTCCATTTCACAGCGCCCTTGGGCATAACCATGATCACCGTTGAGCCCAGGCGGAACCGTCCCATTTCCTCGCCTTTTTCAAACTGGATGGGTGTTTTGAGGCTGTCATAGCGACTCTCGGAAACCTCACCCCCGCCGGGTGCCACGACGTCAGCCCAGGTCGTCTCGACACTGCCCACGATCATTGCGCCGACCAGCACGAGGGCCATTGGGCCTGCCGGGGTGTCGAATAGACAGGCAACCCGCTCATTCCGGGCGAACAGGTTGGGCACGTTCTCCGCGGTGGTTGGGTTGACGGAAAACAGCTTGCCGGGAACGTACACCATTTCCCGGAGCGTGCCGGCCAGCGGCATATGAATGCGGTGATAGTCCTTAGGGGAGAGGTAGATGGTAGCGAATTCGCCATCGGTAAAGCTTGCCGCCCGATCCTCATCGCCACCGAGCAGTTCGTTGAGGCTGAAGGACTGGCCCTTGGCCTGGAATACCCGATCATTGCTGACTTGACCCAGTTGGCTGATGGCGCCGTCAACGGGACTGACCAGAGTGCTTTCTCGCTCGTCCACGGGCCTCAGGCCGGGTTTCAGGGCGCGGGTAAAAAAGGCGTTGAAGCTTGCATAGGCCGCCGGGTCCGGTTCCAGCGCTTCGCTCATATTGACGCCATAGCGGCCGATGAACCACTTCACCACACGATCCTTTAGCCCGGGCATGCTTTCATTGTCCGCAAGTCGGCCCGCAAGGCGTGAAACCGCGAGTTGCGGCGTTATGTACTGGCTCATTACAAACAGCTTGTCGAACATTGGAAAGTGATCCTTGGCGCTCAAAGGCGCGAAGTTTAACAAATCGCGGGGTGTGTATAGAAATTGTTTCATATCTTCGCGGTTCGGTCCGCTGCTTGCTATTATCTGTGCAGGCCGGCCAGGCGGCTCCGCTTCAGGCGCCTAGCCTGACAGAAATCATAGAAGGTGTGTTCTCAATCCATGCTACTCATAATCGGTGCAGTCATTGTCATTGCCAGCGTCCTCGGCGGCTATGTCCTCCATGGTGGTAATCTTCTGGTGTTGTGGCAGCCCACGGAAATACTCATTATCGGCGGCGCTGCAGTGGGGTCGTTCATCATTGCCAACCCCCTGCACACCATCAAGGAAGTGGCGAAAGGTGTCCTCAGCCAACTGACGGGTTCTCCCTACAACAAGTCCTTTTACATGGATTTGCTCAGCCTGATGTACGAGATTTTCGACAAATCCAGGAAACAGGGTGTGATGGCCATCGAGGAAGACATCGACAATCCGGAGTCAAGCCAGATCTTCAGCCGTTACCCCGCCATTATTAAGTCGAAGTACCTGCTGGCCTTTATCACCGACTACCTGAGAATTATCAGTTCCGGGAACATGGCAACCCATGAGCTCGAAGGCATGATGGAAAATGAGATCGAGAGTCGTCAGCACGAACTTGAAGAGCCAGCCCACGCTGTCAACAAGATAGCCGATGCTCTGCCGGGCCTCGGGATTGTCGCAGCCGTGCTCGGTATTGTTATCACCATGAACTTCCTGAGTGAGGGCCCTGAAAGAATTGGCCTCAGCGTGGCGGCGGCGCTGGTGGGAACGTTCCTCGGAATCTGGATGGGGTATGGCTTCGTTGGCCCCACCTCCATTGCCATGGAGCACACCGCCAAATACGAGATCAAGGCCTACGAATGCGCCAAATCCGCAATCGTTGCCACCGTGTCGGGCCAGGCGCCGCAGATGGCCATCGAGTTCGGCCGCAAGGCCCTGCCGTCGGATAAGCGGCCCGGGTTTCAGGAACTCAACGACCACGTGCGTTCAAAATAGTCTGAGCAAGAGCCGTCAGGAGCAGTTTCTTGGAAGAACAGCCAATCATCGTAAAGAGAAAAAAGAAAGTTGCGGCTGGGCACCACGGCGGGTCATGGAAAGTGGCTTTCGCCGATTTCGCTACCGCCATGATGGCGTTTTTTCTCGTGCTCTGGCTGACCGCAACGGCGTCTCCTGAACAGATTCGTGCTGTGGAAGGTTACTTCAAGGACCCGGTCGGGTTTACTGAGGGTGGGTCTCCCAATCCGGTGGATCTTGAGGGCAGTGCCTCGGTGATCAACGAAAGCAGCGAGGACATCGAGCGCAGCGATATCCAGATCGAAGACCAGGTTGTGGAGGAGCTGGCGCAGACTCTGGAGCAGCGGCAGATGGAGGAGCTCTTTCAGGACCTTCAGGACCGTATAGAGCAGAGCGAAACCCTTCAGGAGTTCAAAGATCAGTTGCTGATCGATATCACCAGCGAGGGTCTGCGTATTCAGATCGTCGACCGCTCACAGCGCCCCATGTTTGACAGTGGTCGGGCCGAGCTCAAGTATTATTCTCAAGATATCCTGTTTGAGCTTGCCAAGACACTCGGCACCGTCAACAACAAACTGAGCATTACCGGCCATACCGACTCCACGCCCTTCAGCGGTCGCCCGGGTTACACCAACTGGGAATTGTCGGCGGACCGGGCCAACACGGCTCGCAGAGCGCTCGTTGCAGGCGGTGTCAGGCAGGAGCAAATTGGCCGGGTTGTGGGGCTGAGCGATTCGGTGCTGTTTGATCAGGACGATCCTCAGGCGCCGGTTAATCGTCGTATTTCCATTATCGTGATGAACAAAAAGACAGCGGCTGGCATCCAGAGCAATGCCAGTCGATCGGGTGAGCCCTTGATTGACCTGACTGCCCCCTCTGAAGAGGAGCAGCAGGAGGCAATGAAACGGCTGGAAGAAGGCAGCTGGGCGGAAGAGAAGGAAGAACCCAAGCCCGGAGAGCTGAACTGGTAAGCCGGTTCAGTCGGCTTTCAGTCCCCGTGACTGCTGTTCCGCCATATCCTGAAGAATCCGGTTGAAGCTTTTCAGTCGCTCCGTGCTGATGCGACCATCCTCGGCAGCCTGCACAATGGCACAGCCGGGGTCACCCATATGGCTGCAATTGCGGAACTTGCAGTGACCGATCAGGTCACGTATCTCCCGGAAGCCGTACTCGATCTCTTGTGGTGTCATGTGCCACAGCCCGAACTCCCGGATACCCGGCGAATCGATGAGGTCGCCTCCGTAGTTGAGGTGAAAAAGTTTGGCGGTTGTGGTGGTGTGAACCCCTTTTCCGGTGCTCTCCGAGACCGCGCCTACCCGGATCGATGCTTCCGGCAATAACGTCTGGATAATGGACGATTTGCCAACTCCCGATTGACCCACGAATACGCTGGTCTGACCTTTTACCAGGTCTTCAACCCTAACCGCCTGCTCACCCTCCAGGGTTTTTGCGGAGGTGCGTTCTATTCGATATCCGAGCTTTTCGTAGCGAGCCAGAAGTTGGTCGATTGCTTCCCGATTCTGGTCAGTCACCAGGTCGGTCTTGTTGAGCAGGATGATGACCGGAATGTCTGTGCTCTCGGCCGCCACCAGATAACGATCAATCAGGTTGTCGTGGGGTTCCGGTTCGGGGGCGATCACAAGGATGATGTAGTCAATATTGGCAGCGACGGGCTTGAGTGCGCCGAAGTTGTCGGGCCGTTGCAGTAGGGTGTGACGGTCGCAACGCGCCACAATGACGCCGGTATTGTCGCTGCCTGGGCGCCAGATCACCTTGTCGCCAGTTACCAGGCTGTCGATGTTCGCTCTCACAAAGCAGCGCAGCACCGTGCCGGTGTCTTCCCCCTCCAGGGCTTCCACGTCGAGTTGCTGGCCGTAGTGAGCGATAACAAGGCCTTGTTGCTCCGGGCCGAGATCACCAGCGTCCAGCTTTTCGCTGATGGATTCTTCTTTCTTCGCCGCCCGTGCAGCCCGCTCCTGCTGAATTTTCTTGATGCGCCACTGCTGCTGCTTGTTGAGTCGACGTTTAGCCATATCGTGGGTCGGTTAATTCCTGCTGGGAAATGGTGATTGCTGTAACATCATACGTGAATGATTTCGTCAGAGCCTGTTTGTTCTGTCGGGATTGGCCGATATATTACCAATATTACGAGGGTGGCCGGTCACTGCTTCCCGGGAGCGTCTGAAACCAGGGATGGTTTCAGTCGAGCGCACATGGATGTGCTTGTAGCGTATCCCGGGAAGCAGTGACCGGCCACCCATGCACGCATTGGAAGGCTGGGAGTCACCGAATGCCAGAAGCCAACTACCTTGTCTGGATTGACCTGGAAATGACGGGGTTAGACCCGGAAAAAGAGCGCATCATCGAGATAGCAACCATCGTTACGGATTCTGAATTGAACACGATTGAAGAAGGGCCGGTGATTGCCGTTCACCAATCAGACAAACTGCTCAGTGAAATGGACGAGTGGTGCACGCGGACCCATGGCGAAAGCGGACTGACCCAGCGGGTAAAGGACAGTAAGTACGGCGAGATCGATGCCGAACAGAAAACCCTGGAATTCCTGCAGCGGTATCTCGAGCCGGGGCAGTCCCCATTATGTGGCAATAGCATCGGCCAGGATCGTCGCTTCCTGGTGAAGTACATGCCGGAACTGGAAGCCTTCTTTCACTACCGCAATCTGGATGTGAGTACCATCAAGGAGCTGGCGAGGCGCTGGCGCCCGGATGTGCTGGACGGGGTTAAGAAGAAAGGCAGTCACCTGGCGTTGGACGACATTCGCGACTCCATAGAGGAGCTGCGGCATTATCGGGAACACTTCTTCCAACTGTAGGCTGCGGCGCTTTCAAGCTATAAGCCGTGCCTGCGAAGGGCCCAGTGCACATGCTCCCGAACCATCTCTGACGGAAAGTCAGCCCGCTGTTTTAGGGCCTCGATCACTGGGATGGTTGAAGGCGCATTGCCAAGGCCCACCGCCAGGTTCCTCAGCCATCCCTCGTAACCGGTGCGGCGGATGGCGGAGCCTTCAGTGCGTTTGAGGAATTGTTCTTCCGTCCAGAGGAACAGCGTAGCCAATTCGCTGTTGTCCAGGCCATGGCGGGGCTGGAAGTCTTTTTCCGCCGTTGGCTTGCTGAACTTGTTCCAGGGGCAGACCAGTTGGCAGTCGTCACAACCGAACACGCGGTTACCCATTTTGGGGCGCAGTTCTTCCGGAATGCTGCCCTTGAGTTCAATGGTGAGGTAGCTGATGCATTTGCGGGCATCGAGTTTGTGGGGGCCTTCAAAGGCATCTGTGGGGCAGATGTCCAGGCACGCGGCGCAACTGCCGCAATGTTCCTTTTCAAACGGTTCGTCCAGCGGTAATGGCGCGCTGGTAAAGATTTCTCCGAGGAAGAAAAACGACCCCGCTTTTGGATGAATCAGCATGTTGTTCTTGCCAATCCAGCCCAGGCCCGCGCGCTGGGCAAGGGCCCTTTCGAGCACAGGAGCGCTGTCTACGAAAGCTCTGTAATCGTATCCCGATACTGCCTCGTCAATGCGTTTTGCCAGGGTCGCCAGTCGTTTGCGCATCAGCTTGTGATAGTCACGCCCAGTGGCATAGCGGGTAATGTAGGCCTTCTCGGGGTTAGTGAGTATTCGCCCCGGGTTATCGGGCGCAGGCAGGTAGTCCAGCCGCACGGAAATGACTCTTTGCGTTCCTTCCACCAGTGAGGTGGGGGTATAGCGTTTGTCGCCATGATCTTCCATATACGACATTTCGCCGTGAAAACCCTTGCGGAGCCAGTCCTTCAGGCGAGCTCCGTGAGCACCGGTGTCCGGGAGGGTAATGCCGACATCACTAAAGCCGAGTTCCCGGGCCCAGGATTGGATGTGTTCCGGCAGATGTTCGAGGTTTTGATCGATCGATTCGGTCATGGAGTGCCAGTCGAGTGGCAACCGGTTTTCCCGGCGGCCCGAAGGGTAATGAAGTTTAATTTGATTAAGTTATGACCTTTTCCGCTGTTTTGCTATTCTTTACAGGTATCTGGCCGATTTTCTTAATCCGAATTCTTTAGCGGGAGCCGATTTTCATGCCCCTGTCTGGTGGTCATAGTTTACCAGAAGACCTCTACTCCGCCGATGCGGTGAGGGAGATTGATCGCTATGTAATTGATCAACAAGGGGTTGACGGATTTGACCTGATGCAGGCCGCAGCCGCCGGTGCGTTTCGCAGGCTGGTACGCAACTGGCCTGAGCCGGGCCGGGTTCTGGTGCTGTGTGGCGCCGGCAACAATGGCGGTGACGGCTATTTGGTGGCGGCCAATGCCGTACGCCATGGTTTGGATGTGGACTGTATTGCCGTTGCGCCGACGGGAAAATTATCTGGTGATGCCCGCAAGGCCTGGCAAAAATCCGTGGCCGATGGGGTAAAAGTGCGGGAACTTGCGGATCTTGGTAGCGGCGATGCGCAGCGATCAATTGCCAGCGTCGGTTTAATCGTGGACGCCATGTTGGGAACCGGCGTAACAGGCGCTCCCAGGGAGCCCTTTGCGGCGATGATCGACGCGTGCAATGAGGCGCCTGCGCCCGTAATGGCGATTGATTTGCCGTCCGGCCTGAACGCAACCACTGGAGCGGTGGTCGGACAGGCGATACGGGCTAATGCAACAGTGACCTTTATTGGGCTCAAGGCCGGACTGTTTACGGGGCAGGGGGCTGAGTGTGGGGGTGACATCCTGTTCGAGTCCCTGGATACCGATGACTGGGCCTCCGAGAGCGGTCAGCAGCCTTTTGCTCGCCGGGTTGACTGGCGGTCGATTCGTTCGGTCATCCCCAGGCGATCAAGAACCGCGCATAAGGGTCGTTTCGGGCACGTGCTCGTGGTGGCCGGGGACCGGGGTTTTGGCGGTGCCGGCCTGTTGGCAGCCGAAGCAGCGGCAAGAGCCGGTGCCGGACTGGTTACGCTGGCCACGCGCCCGGAATACGTCTCACCGGCCCTCGCGCGCTGTCCATCGGTCATGGTGCAGGGGCTGATTCATGGTTCTGAACTGCCGCCGTTGATTGAAGCGGCGGATGTCATAGTCTGTGGTCCGGGCATCGGCCAGGGTGCCTGGGGGCAGCAGATGCTCCAGCAGGTGGTTGCGAGCGGTAAGCCGAGGGTGCTCGATGCAGATGCCCTCAACCTGATGGCCTCAAGGGTGGCGCAGCCGGCACACAATCATATCCTTACCCCGCATCCTGGAGAGGCGGCGCGGCTTCTGGCGTGTGATGTGGCGGAAATTGAAGAGGATCGTGTAGGCGCTGCCGGGCGAATCTCTCAGATGTTTGGCGGAGTTGTGCTACTTAAGGGGGCCGGAACGGTGGTGGCAGGCGGAGGTGCAGTGCCGGACGTTGTCAGCGGCAGTAACCCTGGCATGGCGACTGGTGGCATGGGGGATGTTCTTTCGGGCGTGCTGGGTAGTTTGTACGCTCAACTGAAGGATGCCCGTGTTGCAACCTCGGCAGGCGCTGCATTGCATCTGGCGGCTGCGGACCTGGCGTCGGAAACCCGCGGTTATATGGGGCTGTTGCCGATGGACGTTATTGAGGCCCTGTCACAGGTATTGGTGGATTCTGAGCGCTGGCCGGATCGTCGTTCGGTTGGCGGTGGTGGAGACGAATGATGGACGTTGCAGCGCAGGAGCTCTCGCTGTTCCTGAAGGATGAGGTGGCAACAGAAAACCTTGGAAGGGGGCTCGCTACCGTTGTGGTTCAGGTCGGACAGGGAGCCACTGTATTTCTCGAGGGCAACCTGGGTACGGGAAAGACGACCCTGAGCCGTGGAGTCATGCGTGGCCTTGGTCATGACGGGGCTGTTAAAAGTCCGACCTACACCATTGTGGAGCCGTATGAGCACCTGAGCCCTCCCGCTTACCACTTCGACCTATACAGATTGGGTGATCCGGAGGAGCTGGAGTACATGGGTATACGTGATTACTTTCAGGGCCAGAGCCTTTGTTTGATTGAGTGGCCCGAGCGGGGTCAGGGAATCCTTCCGGATCCCGACCTTTGGATACGCTTGAGTGTCAGTGGAGATGGGCGTAAAGCGCTTGTCTCGGCGGCAACGGCTGTGGGTGTGGGGCTGCAGGCCAGGCTTGCGGCAATACCGTTGTCGAGTGTTCGAGGTTAATTATGTGTGATCAGTGCAGGTGGGCAGGAAAATGATGGCAAGAATGTTCTCCAGATGGTGCCTGGCCGGTAGTGTAATGCTGACTCTGTTGTTTCCTATGGCAGCAATGGCGGGCGTTAACGTGGAAGGCGTGAGGATCTGGCCCGCGCCGGACCATACCCGGCTGGTGCTGGATGTTGCCGACAAGATTGATCACAAGGTGTTTGCCCTTTCCGGGCCTTCGCGCCTGGTGATTGACCTTGAGAACACGACGCTCAAGGCCGATTTTGACAAGCTCGATCTCTCGGGCAGTCCCGTAAAGCGTATCCGCAGCGCCCCGCGCAACGGTAATGATCTTCGGGTAGTGCTCGATCTGAAGAGTGACATCAAGCCGCGCAGCTTTCAGCTCGAACCCAATCAGCAGTACGGTCACCGGTTGGTCGTTGACCTGATTGACGAAGGTGGTCTGAAGGCTCGAAAGCCTTCGGAGCCAACCGTCACCGAAAACGCCAACGGCAAGCGGGATATTATCGTGGTGGTTGATGCCGGCCACGGCGGCGAAGACCCGGGAGCAATCGGCCCCCGGGGCACCCGAGAAAAGGACGTGGTGTTGAGAATGTCGAAAACCCTGGCGGAATTGATCGACGCCAAGCCGGGTTATACCGCCAAGCTAACCCGTACCGGCGACTACTACATCGATTTGCGTAGCCGCACACTGCTGGCCCGGAAGCACAACGCCGACCTGTTAGTGTCGGTCCACGCCGATGCCTTTCGCACGCCTCAGCCCCGTGGTGCTTCGGTGTTTGCGTTGTCACAGCGGGGTGCCACCAGTGAAACCGCCCGCTGGCTGGCCAAGACCGAGAACCGCTCAGACCTGATCGGGGGTGCCGGTGGGGTGTCCCTTGATGGTCGAGATGACATGCTGGCGGGTGTGCTGCTGGACCTCTCCATGACCGCCAGCATCAATTCCAGCCTCGGTGTCGGGGACTCTATCCTCGGCAGGCTTGGCAGTGTCGCCAAGCTTCACAAGAAAGGCGTTGAGCAGGCTGCGTTTGCGGTGCTGAAATCACCGGATATTCCATCGGTTCTCGTTGAGGCGGGATTCATCTCGAACCCGAAGGAAGAGCAGAACCTTTCCAGTGCCTGGTATCGTGAAAAACTGTCCCAGGCGGTGTTTCGGGGTATCGATGACTACTTCCAGAAAACGCCCCCGCCAGGCACGTTGCTGGCGTGGCAGAAGCAGAACGGCCGTGGCGATGGCAGTGTCAGTCAGTACCGGATTCGCCGGGGGGATACGCTCTCAGGTGTCGCTCGGGAGAACCAGACAACCGTCAGCGAACTGATGCAGTATAACGGCCTCAATGATGACCGTGTTATGGTAGGGCAAACCATTCGTATTCCTGCATCCTGACACGAGGTCCCCTGGTAACATGCCCTCCATTCGATTACTGACGCCCCGCCTGGCCAACCAGATTGCTGCCGGTGAGGTGGTTGAGCGCCCGGCTTCGGTCGTGAAAGAACTGGTAGAAAATGCGCTCGATGCCGGTGCCCGCCGGGTCGATATCGAGGTGGAGCAGGGGGGTGTCAAGCTGATCCGGGTACGTGACGACGGCATGGGCATAGACGAGACGGACCTTCCCCTTGCGCTCAGCCGTCATGCCACCAGCAAGATTGAAAATCTCGAAGACCTCGAAGCAGTGGCGTCCCTTGGTTTCCGGGGGGAGGCCCTGGCCAGTATCAGTTCCGTTTCCAGGCTGGCACTGACATCACGCACAGAGCGCCAGGAGGCGGCCTCAAAGGTAGAAGTGGAAGGGCGCGACATGGACGCCAGTATTTCCCCGGCGGCCCATCCGGTGGGCACGACGGTGGAAGTCCGGGACCTGTTCTTTAACACGCCCGCCCGACGCAAGTTTCTCCGTACGGAGAAGACCGAGTTCAACCATGTTGAAGAATGCATTCGCCGCCAGGCCCTGAGCCGTTTCGACACCGGTTTTACGCTTCGACATAACCAGCGTGTGGTCCAGAGCCTCAGGCCGGCTGAGAATCCGCTGGACCGGGAGCGGCGGATTGGCTCTCTATGCGGTCAGCAGTTTATCGACAACGCCGTGGTGATTGATGCTGAGGCTACGGGATTGAAACTTTGGGGTTGGGTTGCCCTGCCGACCTTTTCCCGCAGTCAGGCGGATTTGCAGTACTTTTTTGTCAACGGGCGGGTGATACGGGACCGGCTGGTAGCGCATGCCGTGCGCCAGGCTTATCGGGATGTGCTTTACAACAACCGTCACCCGGCGTTCGTGTTGTATCTGGAGGTTGATCCCGCGAACGTGGACGTGAATGTTCACCCCACCAAGCACGAAGTGCGTTTCCGCGATGGGCGCCTGGTTCACGATTTTATTTTCCGGACGCTTCACAAGGCGCTGGCAGATGTGCGCCCGGATGATCATCTCAAGGGAGCGGTAGCCCAGTCCCACGGTCGGGAGGCCGGTACGGCAACCGGTGGTTTTGGCGTTCAGGCTGCCATGCCGGGTGTCAATCACCAGCCCGCCTCCGATCCGTTTGCAGGTTCCGGCGGCAGCCCGCAGCATGCCGGGTTCTCAGGGAGCCCGAGGCCCCCGCAGCCTGAATGGCAGGCCCGCGATCAAATGGCGTTCTACCAGTCCCTGAACGAGGGCGGTGGAACCGGGGCGCAGCCCGCGATGGCCGACTCCGGTGATCTGGCCGTTGCGGCGCCTACGCCACCGCAGGACAGCGGTGATGAGCCGCCGCTTGGCTACGCCATTGCCCAACTGCACGGAATTTATATCCTGGCCCAGAGCCGTCAGGGCATGATCGTGGTGGATATGCACGCGGCCCATGAACGTATTACCTATGAGCGTATGAAGCGTGCGCTGGAGGCGCAGGACCTCAAGAGTCAGCCGCTGCTGGTGCCGGTTTCCCTGGCTGTCAGCCAGAAAGAGGCGGCATTGGCGGAGACTCATGGTGAAGAGCTTTTGCAGTTGGGATTGAGGGTGGAGCGCATTGGCCCCGAAACTCTCGCTGTGCGGCAGGTGCCTGCGCTGTTGCGGGGGGCGGATACCGAGCAATTGGTTCGGGATGTGCTGTCTGACCTGATTGAGAACGGCGAAAGCGACCGTGTGGAGGCGGTGATACATGAGTTGCTTGGTACCATGGCATGCCATGGTTCCGTGCGTGCCAATCGGCAACTGACCATTCCGGAAATGAATACCCTGTTGCGGGACATGGAGGCCACCGAGCGCAGTGGTCAGTGCAACCATGGTCGGCCCACCTGGACTGTGGTCACCCTCTCGGAGCTGGACAAATTATTCCTGCGCGGGCGTTAACACCGGTATGACGGCATCAACCGCTAAAGGCACCAAGCCCCTGGCCATATGCCTGATGGGCCCGACTGCCTCGGGCAAGACCGACCTGGCCATCGAGCTCTGTCGCCACCTGCCCTGCGATATCATCAGTGTTGATTCGGCGATGATCTACCGGGGTATGGATATTGGAACCGCCAAGCCCTCGCCCGAGGAGCTCTCCCAGGCGCCACACCGGTTAATTGATATCTGCGATCCGGCGGAAACATACTCGGCAGCGGACTTCCGTCGCGATGCCCTGCGTGAAATGAACGACATTGTGTCAGCGGGGCGGATTCCGTTGTTGGTGGGTGGCACCATGATGTACTTCAAGGCATTGCTGCATGGCATGTCCAACCTGCCGTCTGCTAATCCAGTCGTCCGGGAGGCCCTTGAGCAGGAGGCGAAGGAGCGAGGCTGGGGTGCCCTTCACCAGGAGCTGGAGCGACAGGACCCTGTGGCGGCGGGTCTCATTCATCAGAATAACCGGCAGCGACTTATTCGGGCACTTGAGGTGATTCGTCTGACGGGACGGCCGATTTCCTCAATATGGCAGGACAAGGCGAGCAGAGGCCAGGCAGAGAACCGTCAGAACAGCGATGGCATTGAGGATTACACCTATTTCACCCAATGGCAGGCAGACGAATCGCCGTCTCTTCCGTATACTGTAGTGCAGCTTGCGATGGCTCCCGCCGAGAGGCGGGTGCTCCATGAAAGAATAGCCCTGCGTTTCAACGCCATGCTGAATGCGGGTTTTCTTGATGAGGTCAGGGTGCTGAAGGCCAGGGGTGATCTGAATGCTGGCCTGCCCTCCATGCGTTGTGTCGGATATCGTCAGGGCTGGGCACATCTGGCCGGTGATTATGATTACGACACCATGGTGGACAAGGGCGTTGCTGCTACCCGGCAGCTTGCCAAGCGACAGCTGACCTGGTTGCGAAAGTGGTCCGATGTGGACTGGTTGGATAGTGGCGACAAACTTATGTCCGACACTGCCTTGAAAATTATTGAGTTTCGCACCACATTTAACAATTGAAGTTGACGATCTGCCTTTACTTATAAACAGGAGAAAACACATGTCAAAAGGGCACTCTCTACAAGACCCTTACCTTAATGCATTACGCAAGGAACGCATTCCGGTTTCTATCTTTCTGGTCAATGGTATCAAGCTTCAGGGCCAGATCGAGTCTTTTGACCAGTTCGTGATTTTGCTGAAAAACACTGTCAGCCAGATGGTCTATAAGCATGCCATTTCCACTGTGGTGCCCGCGCGGAACGTTCGTATTCCGCCACAGGCTCCGGGCGGAGAAGAATCTGAAGACTGATTTATCCGGGCACACCGGTGTTGTCACCCGCGCTCCCGAAGGGCCCGAAAAGGCTCCCAGGGCCGCGGGTGTTTGTTTTGGTGACAGGTGCAGCCTGACTGATTTGGAGTTGTTACTACTTGTTTGAGCGTCCCGACGTTGGTGAACGGGCGATTCTCGTTCATATCGAGTTTTCCTCACACGAAGAAGCTGAGGATCTGGGCGAGTTCCGTGAACTGGTCTGGTCTGCCGGTGTCGAACCCGTAGGTGTTGTCACCGGCTCGCGCAAGCAGCCCAGCCCGAGACTGTTTGTCGGCGAGGGGAAGCTGGAAGAAATTCGTGATGCCGTGACCGCCAACGAAGCGGATGTGGTGCTTTTCAATCACGCACTCAGCCCCAGCCAGGAACGAAACATTGAGCGTGAGCTGAGCTGTCGTGTGCTCGATCGCACGGGCGTCATCCTGGATATTTTCGCTCAGCGTGCTCGCACCCATGAAGGTAAGCTTCAGGTGGAACTGGCTCAACTTGAGCATATGTCGACCCGCCTTATTCGGGGTTGGACGCACCTTGAGCGCCAGAAGGGTGGTATCGGGTTGCGTGGCCCGGGTGAAACCCAGTTGGAGACGGATCGGCGGTTGCTGCGGGAGCGTATCAAGTCCATTCATCGCCGCCTTGAAAAGGTCCGTAAACAGCGTAACCAGGGTCGCCGGGCCCGGATGCGTGCGGATATTCCAACCGTCTCACTGGTGGGCTACACCAACGCGGGCAAGTCCACGCTGTTTAACCGCATAACAACGTCAACCGTTTACGCGGCGGATCAGCTATTTGCGACCCTGGACCCGACGCTGAGGCGCCTGGAACTTCCTGACATTGGCCCGGTCGTAATGGCCGACACTGTCGGCTTTATCCGTCATCTTCCCCACAAGCTGGTTGAAGCCTTCCGTGCCACCCTGGAAGAAACCACCGAAGCCTCAATTCTGCTCCACATAATCGACTGCCACGATCACCGGCGTGACGAGAACATGGAGCAGGTGGAAGAAGTGCTGGCAGAAATAGGTGCTGACGAGATTCCGGTGCTGCAGGTTTTCAACAAGATCGACCTGCTGGATAACTTCCAGCCGCGGGTTGAGCGCAACGAAGATGGCGTTCCCGTGCGTGTCTGGGTTTCTGCGGTCACCGGGGAAGGTCTTGAAGGCCTGTTTGATACCATCGTCGAACGATTGGCGGAGGACGTGATCCATCAGTTCGTACTGCTGGGCCCGACGGACGGCAAGTTGCGGGCGCTTCTGCATGAAGCGGGTTCTGTCGTGACGGAAAGTCACCGCGATAGCGGGGATTCGGTACTGGAAGTACGCCTTCAGCATCGTGACTGGTTACAGCTTTTGAGCCGCGCTGGCGTGCGCGAAAATGATGTAAGGCTTGAAGAACAACGCACATAGGCCGGCTGTGCTATTGCCGGGGCGCTTATAAATCCCTAGTATTTGCAGCCATTCGATTAGTTTGGAACGGAGAACACTATGGCCTGGAATGAACCGGGTGGAAACCGCAACGACAATGACCCCTGGGGTACTGGTGGTGGTCGTGGCGGAAATGACCAGGGCCCACCGGACCTGGACGAGGCGCTGAAAAAGGGTCTCGACAAGCTCAATCGCTTGCTGGGTGGCAAGGGCAACAAGTCCGGAGGCAGTGGCGGCAGTTCGTCCTCGGGTGGCGCCGGCGGTTTTGGTGCCATCCTGGCGTTGGCGGCCATCATTTTTGCCGGATACGTGGTCTTTCAATCGTTCTACACCGTGAACGAGCAGGAGCGTGCGGTTGTGCTTCGCTTTGGCGAGTTCAGTCGTACTGAAACGCCGGGTCTGCGCTTCAAGGTTCCGTTGATCGATAGCGTTTATCTGGTCCGGGTGACGAACGTCCGGAATGCGGAATCTACAGGCCAGATGCTGACACAGGACGAGAACCTCGTCTCTGTCGACCTTCAGGTCCAGTATCGTGTTGGTGATGCTCAGGCTTATGTGCTGAACGTCCGTGATTCCAACCAGGCATTGGCGTTTGCTACTGACAGCGCCTTGCGCCATGAAGTTGGTAGCTCAACACTTGATGACGTGTTGACGGAAGGTCGTGCCGAGTTGGCCGTTCGCGTGGAGCAGCGCCTGCAGAGCTTCCTGGAAGAATACGGCACTGGCTTGACCATTGTCCGTGTAAACGTCGAGAGCACTCAGCCACCCGATGCGGTGCAGGATGCCTTCCGTGAAGTGCAGCGCGCCCGTGAGGACGAGCAGCAGGTCAAGGAAGAAGCTGAAACCTACCGCAATAAAGTGGTCCCCGAGGCTCGTGGCCGGGCACAGCGCCTGACCGAGGAAGCGGCGGCCTACAAGGAAGAAGTGATTGAGCGTGCCCGTGGTGAAACCTCACGTTTCCTGGCGGTTCTTGGTGTGTATCAGACTGCGCCGGAAGTCACTCGCGAGCGTATGTACATCCAGGCGCTTGAAGGGGTTCTGTCGAATACCAGCAAAGTGCTGGTGGACACCCAGAGCAGCGACAATATGATGTACCTGCCTCTGGATAGGCTGACTAACCGTTCCGGTGCCAGCACCGGCAGCCAGAGCGGTTCCGGAAGCTCCGGCAGTGACATCGACATCAAGACCCTGTCAGACCAGGTGATTCAGGAGCTGCGAGGCAGACAGGATACTGGCGTTCGGAGGAGTAGATAATGATGGGACCCAAAAGTATTGTGGGCCTTGCAGGCGCCCTGATCGTCGTACTCGTTACGCTCTCCAGTGTGTACATCATTCCGGAAACTCACCGTGGTGTGCTGCTTCGGTTCGGTGAATTGATCGAAACCGACATAAAAGCAGGTATCCATTTCAAGGTGCCGGTGATTGATCAAGTGCGGGAGTTCGATATCCGTCTGCTGACCACCGACCTTCCGTCGCGTCAGTACCTGACCATCGAGAAGAAGCCTCTTGATGTAGACTCCTACATCGCCTGGAAGATTCGCGATGTCGACCAGTTCTACCGTGCCACCGGTGGCGACGAATACCGCGCCTCCGAACTGCTGTTGTCCAGGGTGGACAATGGCTTACGGGATGAGTTTGGTGTTCGGACTATGGTCGAGGTTGTTTCCGGCCAGCGTGATGAGCTGATGCAGATCCTGCGGGATCGCATAACCGAGAATACGGTCGAGGCATTCGGTATTGAAGTGGTGGATATCCGCGTCAAGGCCATTGAATTCCCAGGGCAGGTAAGCCAGAACGTCTATCGTCGAATGGCCACTGAGCGCGAGAAGCTGGCGCAGGAATTCCGCTCCCGCGGTCGCGAGTTGGCGGAGGGTATTCGCGCGGATGCTGATCGCCAGCGCACCGTTATCCTGGCGGAAGCCTTTGCCAAGGCTGAGGAAATGCGTGGTGAAGGTGATGCTCAGGCCGCCCAGATCTATGCCGATGCCTATGGGTCTAACAGCGAGTTCTATAGCTTCTACCGCAGTCTGGAAGCCTATCAGAACACCTTTGCCAATGAAGACGACATCATGGTCATCGACACTGATAGCGACTTCCTGAAGTTCCTTAAGGACCCTCAGGGAAACCGCTAACCACGACGATGGTAGTGACAAAACCGGAATACCTCGGTATTCCGGTTTTTTTGTGTCTGCCAACAGTGTAAAATTCTGCCGGTTTTGGTTCGGGTTTTTATCTTTCCCCGAGCATCGCCCTAAATCCTGTGCACTCTCGCGGCAAGAAGCTTCCGCCCCGGGACAGAACGGACAACCGAATCTCATGACAGTATCTGATCGCTGGCTACTGCCTGATGGCGTGGAAGACATCCTTCCGCCATTGGCTGGACAGATTGAATCCCTGCGCCGGGATGTAATGGATACCTGCCAGCGTTGGGGTTACCAGCTGGTTATCCCGCCGTTGATCGAATACCTCGAATCACTTTTTACGGGCACCGGGCACGACCTGGAGCTTCAGACCTTCAAGCTGACTGATCAGCTGACCGGCCGGATGATGGGGCTGCGTGCGGACATGACGCCGCAGGCAGCACGCATTGATGCCCATACCCTCGGCCAGGAAGGTATTACGCGGCTGTGTTATGCCGGCCATGTGCTCCACACCCGACCGCGCCATATGCTGACAGGGCGCACGCCCATCCAGGCGGGTTGCGAGCTGTTTGGTAGCGCCTCCGAATCGGCGGATCTGGAAGTGATCAGCCTGATGCTTGAAACCCTGCGTGTATCGGGTTTGCCCAGAATCCATCTGGATCTTGCCCATGTCGCGATCTACGAGACATTGGTTGGAGAGGCCGGGTTTGATCGCGATACCGGCGCGGCCATCTTTGATGCCATGGCCCGTAAGTCTGTGCCGGAACTGGATGAATTGCTGGGCGGGTGCCCACCGGGTTCTGCTGGCGGCATGCTCAGAGAACTGGCCAGAGTCAGCGGTGGGAAGGATGCCCTGCGTGAGGCAAAGCGCATTCTTGAAGGGGCGCCGGAACCGCTTCGTCAGGCGCTGGATCAACTGGATCGAGTGGCGGATATGCTGTCCGCGAGCTATCCAGAGGTAAGCTTCGGGTTCGATTTTTGTGAGCTTCGAGGATACAACTACCATACCGGGCTCGTGTTTGCGGCCTATGTGCCGGGGCATGGTGACGCGGTTGCCAAGGGCGGTCGCTACGATGCCATTGGCAGTGATTTCGGCCGTGCACGTCCGGCGACGGGCTTTAGTCTTGATATCCGTGCGCTGGTCTCACTTGGTCAGCGAACCGGCCGCGCTGGCAAGGCCATATGGGCGCCAGCCACCGAGGATCCTGCGCTGGATGGCGTGATTTCCGGCCTGCGGATGACGGAGACGGTTATCCGCGCCCTGCCGGAAGACGAGGGCGTTGATCCTGGCACGCGCAATTGCGATCGTGCCCTGGTGAAGCGAGACGGCCAGTGGGTCGTGGAGCAGTTGGACTGATGACCTTCGGGGTCGGGCCACTCATTTACAGGTAAACCTGCGGGCACCCCATCAATTGGCGGGGCCGCACTGAGAGAGAGTCATGGGTAAAAACGTTGTAGTGCTGGGCACCCAGTGGGGTGATGAAGGAAAAGGCAAGATTGTTGACCTGCTGACCGATAAGGTTGCGGCGGTGGTGCGCTTTCAGGGCGGCCACAATGCCGGCCATACCCTGGTTATTGAAGGCAAGAAAACCGCCCTTCATCTGATTCCGTCTGGCATTCTTCGCCAGAATGTCCAGTGCCTGATTGGCAACGGCGTCGTGCTCTCTCCGGAAGCGTTGCTGAAGGAAGTCCGCGAACTCGAAGGCAATGGGGTTGCTGTGCGGGAGCGTTTGAAGATCAGTCTGGCGTGCCCGGTCATCCTCAAGACCCACGTTCGTATCGATCAGGCGCGCGAGCGAGCGCGAGGTGTCGACAAGATTGGTACCACCGGTCGCGGTATCGGGCCAGCCTACGAAGACAAGGTTTCCCGCCGTGGGATTCGCGTTGGAGATCTGTGTGACCCGAAGAGCTTTGAAGAGAAGCTCCGGGAAATCATGTCGTACCATAACTTCGTGTTGACCGAGTACTTCAAGGAAGAGCCCGAAGACATTGATCAGGCGTTTTCCGAACTGATGACCATGGGCGAGGAAATTCTGCCCATGTCTGCCGACGTCACGGATATCCTCCATGACCTTCGCAAGCGCGGCGAACACATCCTCTTTGAAGGTGCGCAGGGCTCGCTGCTGGACATTGATCTGGGTACCTACCCGTACGTCACCTCCTCAAATACCACAGCTGGCGGCACTGCCACCGGGTCTGGTTTTGGGCCGTTGTTCCTGGATTACGTGCTGGGGATCACCAAGGCCTACACCACTCGTGTCGGTTCCGGTCCGTTCCCGACCGAGCTGTTTGACGATATGGGCCATCACCTGGCGGTCAAGGGCAACGAGATTGGCACCACCACCGGGCGTTCACGCCGTTGTGGCTGGTTTGATGCGGTTGCACTGCGCCACGCCATCCAGATCAACAGCGTATCGGGCATCTGCCTGACCAAGCTGGACGTGCTCGATGGCATGGATACGGTGAAGGTGTGCATTGGCTACAAAACGCCTAACGGGGAGATTACCCGCCCGCCGATCGGTTGCGATACCTACAAGGACATTGAGCCGGTGTATGCGGATCTTCCGGGTTGGCAGGAGAGCACGGTCGGGCTGACAGGCCTGGACCAGTTACCGGAGAACGCCAGGGCCTATATCCGTTTCCTGGAAGAGCAGATCGAAGCACCGATCGATATCATTTCCACCGGTCCTGACCGGGTAGAGACAGTCATTCTGCGCCACCCCTTCGGCGAGTAACCTTCCCGGGTTATCGCGGACACCTTCAGGGCTTGTCCGCGATAACCGTCGCCCTTTTCGGACCCGGATAACCTTCCACGGTCTTCGTTGGGTCGTCCGGGTCGAGAAAGTCCTGCAGCGACTGGAATTGCATCCAGTCAGTGCTGCGTTGCTCCTCGATCGTGGTTTCTGTCACATCCACCACGCGGGCGTTGCGAAAACCGGTTCGGTCCAGCCAGCGCAACAGAGTGTCGCAGCTGGGCAGGAACCAGACGTTGCGCATCCGGCCGTAGCGGTCCTCCGGCATCAGGCTGTAACCTTCCGGCCCATCCGCTATCAGCGTTTCCAGCACCAGTTCGCCACCCGGGCGGAGTGTGTCTTTCAGTTCCAGTAAGTGATCAAGTGGTGAGCGACGGTGGTAGAGCACACCCATTGAGAAAGTGGTGTCGAATGCTTCCAGCTTTGGCGGCAGATCCTCTACGCGCACCGGGAGCAGATCAATGCGCTGCTCCTGGCCTGCATACTGTTTGACGCTGAGAAATTGGAACAGGAATAACAGTCCTGGGTCGATGCCAATCACCCGGCCGGCTCCTTCGCCCAGCATGCGCCAACAGTGATAGCCAGAGCCGCAACCGACATCCAGTATCTGCCGGCCACTCAGGTCTGACAGGTAGGGAGCGACGCGGTCCCATTTCCAGTCAGAACGCCACTCGGTATCGATATAGGTGCCAAAGAATTCGAACGGGCCCTTACGCCAGGGCATCAGTCCTCGCAGCCCTTCTTCGAGCTTTGCACGGTCTTCTGTGCTGAGGGGCTGGTCGGAGTTCAGGGTAATGGCCGACTGGTTCAGGTTCGCCGTGGCATCACCAATGTGGGGCAGGGTGTCCAGAGCCCGGTTCCATCGGGCAATATCCCCATGAGGGTTGTCGTCAAAGCGCTTTTGTAGCTGTTGCTGCAGTTGCTTTCGCCAGCGCTCAAGGCCACGGCTATCAAGATCGTCAAGCAGCGGGGCAAAGCACCCCTGCCAGTTGAAGGTCGTCATGGAGGCTCCGTTCAGTGCGATTTAATGGCGAGCATGGAGACAAAGTTGAAACACTGGTACCACACCATAACCTGACTAAATCCTGCGTTTATCAGTCTCTCACGGTGTTCGGCCAGGGTTTCCGGTATCAGTACCTGTTCCAGGGCGGAACGCTTCTGACTGATCTCCAGGTCAGAATAGCCGTTGGCCCGTTTGAACTCGTGATGGAGTTGGGTCTGTGTCGATTGCTCGGAATCGGATTCAAAGCGAATTTTCTCGGAGAGGATCAGTACTCCGCCGGGCAGTGTGGCGTCGGCGATGCGAGCCATCAGTTCTGCGCGTCTGTCTGGCGCCACGAACTGCAGTGTGAAGTTCAGGGTGGTCACCGACGCGTTCTCAATCGGGGTGTCGAGGATGTCCTCGCACCGCAGTGAAACCGGCAATGGGTGGTCGTCCAGAGCAATATAATGCTCGCAACGCTCAATCATGGCAGCCGAGTTGTCCACGCCTGTAAGGGTGCAGTCGCGGTCCCCAATGCCATGGCGCATGGCCAGAGTGGAGGCGCCGAGCGAGCAGCCGAGATCGTAGCAGTGACTGCCCGGGCGGGCATACTGTTCGGTGATCACTTCAATCATCGGAATAATCGTGGTGTAACCCGGTACTGAGCGCCGGATCATGTCCGGAAATACCCGAGCCACCGATGTGTCAAACCGGAATTCTCCGGTTTCCCGTTCAGTGGCGAACAGACGGTCCAGCGCCTGGCCCGGTTTTTTGTTCCTGTCAGCCATTGTCTGCTGGCTCCTGGCCCTCATGGACAGGCCTGTCGTGTGCGGGTGTCGGGCCTCGGCTGCAGCGTACGCCCCGGTTCTTGTAATCAACGAGGATGCCCCGGAACTCCGGGTCCACATCGGCGGCGATGGCCAGATACCCCTGTTCGCAGACAGCGTGGAGTTCCGATGACTTGGGCGACATGCGGAACTCTTCGCCAGGTTTGATGTGAACGGCCTCAAATTCCCCCACCGGCACATGATCCTTATTCTCGGCATGATCAATCCGCCCGCTGGCCTCCAAAACCACGATGGTAACGATGATGGTGGCAATGGCAGTGACAATCAGGCTGCGGACGGTAAATCGGGCCTCACTTTGGCTCATCGGTTGGTCTCCGGTCTGTCGGTAATAGTGGCCTCAATATTGGCCGGGTACATGAATGGAAGGGGCCTGTAGTGCCGCCAGTTGTTCCCGAAGTGACAGGATCTGGTCGGACCAGAAACGCGGCTGGGCAAACCAGGGGAAGAAACGCGGGAAGGCCGGGTCGTCCCAGCGCTTGGCCAGCCAGGTGCAGTGGGAAATCTGCCGGAAGCAGCGCATGGGTTCAATCAGATGACGCTCACGACGATTGAAATCGCGGAACATCTCGTAGCCTTCCAGTAGTTCACCAAATTGCTGGCCACGTTCAACGTCATCTCCGTTCAGTAACAGCCACAAATCCTGAATCGCAGGCCCGGTACGGCAATCGTCCAGGTCGACAAACAGCATCTGTTCCTCGCGGCAGAGGATGTTGCCGGCGTGGCAGTCACCATGAATTCTCAGGGAGTGCACCTCGCCAGCGTCATCGATCCGACGGGCGCAGTGGTCGACAAGATCGGGAATCAGCGAGTCCCACGCTGGCCGAAGGTCATCTGGAATCCAGCGGTTTTCCGTAAGGAACCGATTGTTATCCTCAATGCCCGAAAGAATCGACATAACCGGGCGATGGTTGAAGGGCTCAGTGTCACCGATATTGTGGAGCTGGCCCAGCCACTGGCCAAGGCGGTACAGGGTATCTGTCACGCTGGTGTCGGGCGCCTGCCCGCCCCGCTGCTGAAATACGGCAAACAGAAAGTCTCCGCAGCGGCCCAGCGTATCGCCGGAGGGCATAGCCATAGGCGCCACGACCGGAATATCGGCGTTGAGCAACTGGACGGTAAACTGATGTTCTTCCCGGATCTGGGCTTCGCTCCAGCGCCCCGGACGGTAAAACTTGGCGATTACCGGTGGCTGGTCTTCAATACCAATCTGGTAAACACGGTTCTCGTAGCTGTTGAGGGCAAACAGACGTCCACTGACCACAAATCCGGCGTCTTCCAGGGCATCAAGAATGGTATCGGGGGTAAGGGCGTCGTAAGGATGGCTGGAGGTTTCGGTCATAAATAAGGTTTAGTATCTCGAACTCTGTTGGGACTTCATGCTGGCGAGGTGATACCAGTTTTCGTCCAGTTCCCATCGCACCCGATCAATGCCAGACGCGCTGAGGACGATGTTGCCTGCCTGGGCCTGGACCTGGGCCAGTTCACGCTCGGCCCGTTGCCAGTCACGATCATTATCTCCCAGGTTACGCATGCTCGGAAAAATGGTGGTGAGTGCTTCGTGCGTCGAGGTTTCATGGGAGCGCAGTGAGCTCATGATGGCGGTCCCTCCTTCAACCCTGAGAACACGATGCTGATAAGGATAGTTGGCCACCATTTCATCGGCCTTCAGTGCCTGGTTCAGGCTGATGACTTCAAAGCCTCGCCAGCCAAGCCAGCCAACAAATATGGCCGCCACCAGCATTACAATAATAAACTGCTTCCTGTCAGACATCGGTTCCCTGCTCCGTGCACTCAATTCACGGCCAAGTATAACGTTTCGGGGGCGACACCGTAATGCGATTCGGGCTTTTTAGCCAACGAGCGTGTTGGTGATGCTGACAAACGATCGAAACACAACGCGGGTGACGTTAAAGCAGATGACAGGGCGAGACATAGTACAGGCAGATACCGTGGTCGTCGGTGCCGGCATTGTCGGCCTCGCAGTGGCCAGGACGCTGGCCATGCAGGGCAGGGAGGTGTTGGTGCTGGAATCCGGCGCTCACTTTGGCGAAGGGGTGTCGTCCCGCAATAGTGAGGTTATCCATGCTGGGATCTACTATCCCGAGGACTCCCTCAAGGCCCGGTTGTGTGTTCGTGGTCGTCGGATGTTGTATGAGTACTGTCAGACCCGTGGCATCGACCACCGCAAAACCGGCAAGTGGATTGTTGCCAATGGCGTGTCCCAGGTGGAGAGGCTCGACACTATCGCCAGTCAGGCCCTTCGCAACGGTGTTCTGCTCCAGAGGGTAACCCGCAGGGCCTTGCGGGTTTCTCTGCCGGACGTGACCGCCCAGGAGGCGTTGTACTCACCGGAAACGGGCATTGTAGACAGTCATGGAGTGATGCTGTCGTTGCTGGGAGAGCTGGAGGACTACGGTGGCCATTTGGTCCGCCAGGCGCCTGTAGAGCGTGCGGCGACCTGTGACGGAGGGCATCGGTTGCAGGTTGGAGGGCCAGCGCCCTGTGAGCTCAGGGCGCAACGGGTGGTGAACGCAGCCGGCCTCGGAGCAGTACCATTGGCCACGAGCTGGCAGGGAGTACCAGCGGATATCGCGCCCCGCCAGTGGCTGGCCCGTGGTGTCTACTTCAGCTATTCCGGTCGCCACCCCTTCCGTTCATTGGTATACCCTATCCCTGAACCAGGCGGCCTCGGCGTTCACCTGACGCTTGATCTGGCGGGCCAGGCTCGATTCGGGCCCGATGTTGAATGGATAGAGCGGGTGGACTTCTCGGTTGACCCCGGTCGGGCAAGGTCATTTGCTGAAAGTATTCGCCGTTGGTGGCCAGCATTGGACGAGTCCCGCCTGCAGCCCGCCTATGCCGGCATTCGTCCCAAGCTTGCTGGCCCGGATGGTGGGTTTGCGGATTTCCGGATCGCCGGAGAACGTCGGCACGGCGTTGCCGGGCTGGTGCACCTGTTCGGCATTGAGTCGCCGGGATTAACGGCTGCTTTGGCCATTGCGGATGAAGTGGCAGGGCAGCTCGCCGACTAATGCGTTTGCATACCTTTATCCGGGGGTTCTTGCCAGCGCCCAGATCTGAACCTCCCTGGCGCCGGCCTCAAGCAGCACTTCAGTCAGGCTTCGCGCAGTGGCGCCGGTGGTGACCACGTCATCAACGATGGCAATACTGGCCGGTGGTATACGGGTAACCTGGTAGATTCCCCGCAGGTTGGCCAGGCGCTCTTCGCGGTTCAGTCCTCGTTGTGGGCGGGTGCGCCGGTTCCTGACGACGAGGTCAGCGCTCCAGGGAATGCCCGATTGACGGCTGATGTGCTCTGCAATATCCGCCGCTTGATTGAATCCTCGTTTTCGTCGACGGGCCGGATGCATCGGGCTGGCCAGAAGCAGGTCCGGCGTGCGTTCAGGATGGGTCTCCAGCATCAATGTCAGATGAGTGCCCAGATCCTGGATCAGGGGGCGGGCATAGGCGCGTTGGCCATTGTATTTGTAGCGTTGGACCATACCGTCAACCGGGAATCGATAGCGCCAGGGCGCGACGATTCGGCTGAAGGGCGGTGGGTCTTTCAGGCACTGACCGCAGATGAGGTCATCGCCAGCGTAGGCGATAGGCAGTGCGCAGCAGCGGCAGTGCGAGTGGTTGGCGGGCAAGTCCTGCCGGCAGGGAGTGCAGAGCCCGAAATGGGCATGCGGTTCCAGGCAGGCCACGCATTGCCCGCCGCGCAGCGGAAACAGGCCTTTGATGCTGATTTGAGCGCGCGGAATCCGTTTCGTGCTGTTAACCTTTGGTGTTATCAAGGTTGACAGCGATTTCAGTCCCTTTATCATCTGTTCAATCCGTAAACCAGAATCCCGGTAAAGTTAACAGGACTGAATCATGACTGCCACCGCACACGCCGATGCACCCTCTATAGCGCCTTCTGCCGCGCCTTCTACCTCACCGCGCCACGATTGGACCATGCAGGAAGCCCGTGCGTTGTTCGAACTGCCATTCAATGACCTGGTGTTTCGCGCCCAGAGCGTCCATCGTGAGCATTTCGATCCCAATGAGGTGCAGATCAGCACGCTCCTGTCCATCAAGACCGGTGCCTGCCCGGAAGACTGTAAATACTGCCCCCAGAGCGGTCATTACAACACCGGCCTGGAAAAGGAAAAATTGCTGGAAATTGAAAAAGTGGTTGCGGAAGCCAAGGCCGCCAAGGCAAAGGGTGCGTCCCGTTTCTGTATGGGGGCGGCCTGGCGTAGCCCGTCGAAGAAAAACATGGAATATGTCGTGGATATGGTGCGCCAGGTTAAATCCCTGGGCCTGGAAACCTGCATGACCCTCGGCATGTTGGAGCAGGAACAGGCCGACGAGCTGGCCGAAGCCGGGCTGGATTACTACAACCACAATCTGGATACGTCCGAAAAGTACTACAGCCATATCATTACCACCCGCACCTATCAGGACCGGCTGGACACCCTCGAGAATGTCCGTAATGCAGGCATGAAAGTATGCTGCGGCGGCATCGTGGGCATGGGCGAAGACCCTGACGATCGTGCTGGCCTTCTGGTTCAGTTGGCGAATCTGCCCCACCATCCGGAGAGCGTGCCGGTGAACATGCTGGTGAAGGTGGCAGGAACGCCGATGGAAAATGTGGAAGATCTGGACCCGTTCGACTTTATCCGCACCATCGCTGTTGCTCGGATCATGATGCCTGCCTCGCACGTGCGATTGTCTGCGGGCCGTGAAAATATGAATGAGCAGATGCAGTCCCTGTGCTTCCTGGCTGGTGCGAACTCGATTTTCTATGGCGAGAAGCTGCTGACGACCGCCAACCCCGAGGCGGATGCGGACCGCGAGTTGTTCAAGCGTCTGGGCATTCGGCCTGAAGAGCGCGAGCAGTCCTGCACCGAACAGGAAGCGGAAGAAGCTATCGTTGAAGCGGTCGAATACGAACAGACCCGTCACATGTTCTACGATGCCACCCGTGAGTCTGCATAGGCAGACAGCATGTCCGTGAGGGCTGGCCATGCGTGACTTTGCAGCAGAGCTGGAAGAGCGAAAACAGGCGGGGCTTTACCGCACCCGCCGCCAGATCAGCGGCCCCCAGCAGCCCGCGTTGGTTTCCGATGGCGTGCCGCTACTGTCGTTCTGCAGCAACGATTACCTGGGGCTGGCGAATCACCCCGGGATTATCAAGGCTGCCACTGAGGCCATGCCAAACACCGGTTTTGGCGGCGCCGCTTCGCATCTGATTTGCGGTCACCACGATGCCCACCACGAACTGGAACTGCGGCTAGCGGAATTTACCCGCCGCAGTGCTGCGCTGTTTTTTTCGACCGGCTACATGGCCAATATGGGCGTTATCTCTGCGCTGGCTGGCCGTGGCGATACCATCTTCTCTGATCGCCTGAACCATGCCTCCATCATCGATGGTTGTGTTCTCAGCCGCGCCAGGGTGCGTCGTTATCGCCACGGTGATATGAGTGCCCTGGCTGACATGCTTGCCGCTACCGGTGGCCACAAGTTGGTGGTGACAGACGGCGTATTCAGCATGGATGGGGATATCGCGCCATTGAGGGAGTTGGCGGCACTGTGCCGGGCGCACGAGGCCCTTCTGGTGGTGGATGACGCCCATGGTTTGGGCGTCCTGGGGCCTCAGGGGCGGGGCAGCCTGATGGAGCAGGGATTGTCCGAGGAGGACGTGCCCATATTGATCGGCACCCTGGGCAAGGCTGTGGGCACCAGTGGCGCCTTTGTGGCTGGCCCCCAGTTGTTGATGGATTACCTGGTACAGAAGGCCCGCACCTATATCTACACCACCGCCATGCCTCCGGCCATCGCTCTGGCCACCTGTGCCAGCTTTGACCTGATCGAACGGGAAGATAGCCGTCGCAGTCACCTGCAGATGCTGATATCAGAGTTTCGCCAGGAGGCATCGGCACTGGGCTATGAGTTGATGCCATCGCGCACACCAATTCAGCCAATCATGGTGGGCGACAACTGGGCAGCCCTGGCATTGAGTCAGGCCCTTGAGGAGAGGGGGCTAATGGTTACGGCGATCAGGCCGCCGACTGTGCCGGAAGGCCAGGCTCGTTTGCGGGTCACCTTCAGCGCTGCGCATTCTTCGGAAGACCTGGCAACGTTGCTGTCCGCATTGGCGGACTGCCGTTCACTACTGAACAGGCCCTCTGCAGAGGTGGTATGAACGCTGTGGAATCACGAATCCCGCTGGTGGTTGTGGGTGGTTGGGGTGTCGATGCCGCCATGCTGCTTCCGTTGTTTGATCGTTGGCCAGGGGAGATTCATCTGATATCGCTGAACGATGCCCTGATGTCCCGATGCGACTCGATCACGGGGGTGGCGGATTATCTGCTGGAGCGTTATCCGTGCCCGTCAGTTTGGGCGGGTTGGTCCCAGGGGGCGCAGGTGGTAATGGCGGCTGCCTCACGCAGTTGTCCCCAGGTCCGCAAGGCAATCACTCTGGCGGGGTTTCCCCGCTTTGTGGCTGGGGAGCAGTGGTCCACAGGGATGGAAGTGGATACTTTTGAGACATTCCGGGAACAGGTGTCGCAAAACGCCGGCCTTGCCTGGCGGCGCTTTCAGCGACTTTTGATTCACGGCAGCCATGATGAGTCGCAAGCCCGGCAGGAACTGCGCCCCTGGCTTGCGCGAGGGCCTTCTGTCAGCGACGTGAACCTGGTTCGGGGCCTGGACTGGTTGGGCATCGAAGATCAGCGGTCTCTGTGGGGTGCTTTACCAGTGCCGACGCTGCATCTTCAGGCGAGCAACGATGTGGTCGTTGAATGTTGGGAGCACTCGTTTCATCCGTCTCCAGCCGCCAAGGTCGTTAGGGTAACCGGTATGACCCATTGGCCTCGAGGGCAGGCGCTTTCGCGTTGCCATGACGAAATCCTTCAGTTTGTTTTCGGCAAGGAGGTTGAATGGACCCTGTAACAACCAATATCCACGACTGGGTGCCTCCGAAATCCACAATTGCCCGCGATTTCGGCTCAGCTTCCCATACCTACAATCCCGCTGCCCGGCTGCAGCGCTATATGGGCCAGGTCTTGCTGGACCAGTTGAAGGAAGGGCTGCATCAGGCCCAAAGCGCAGATGGACTCCAGATACTCGATCTGGGTAGCGGCACTGGGTGGTTTACAGGGCAGTTGGCGTCGATTCCGGGGAGCCAGGTGACCGGCGTTGATATTGCTGCGGGAATGCTTCGTTACGCCCGATCTGCCAACCCGAGCGGCATTCGGTGGATCGAGGCGGATGCCGAGGCGTTGCCGTTGCCGGATAACAGTGTGGACGTGGTCTTCAGCAATTTGATGATTCAGTGGTGCCGTGACCCGGCCGGTGTGCTTGCTGAATGCCGCCGGGTTCTGCGCCCAGGCGGTCGGCTACTGGTGTCGACATTGCTGGAGGGTACCCTCGACGAACTTCGGGAAGCATGGCACCGGGCAGACCCCGGGCACCAGCATGTGAATGGTTTTGAATCGGAAGCGCGTTTTCGGGAGCAGGCATTTGAAACGCTCCCGGATCCGCAACTTGCGATCGAGACCATTTCACTGGATTATCCCTCGCCGCTGGCTCTGCTGGCGGAGCTCAAGGCTATCGGCGCCGGGTACAAAGGCGCCTCGCGGCGGCAAAGCGCGACCGCGCCTGGCCGTTTGCGGGCCATGTGCCGTTATTATCCGCGAGACGGGGAAGGCCGGATACAGGCCACTTACACATCGGCATGGCTGGGTTGCCGTCTGCCGGACTGACATGGGGATTCATTGATCTATGGCCAGAAAGAGTTACTTTGTGACGGGTACCGACACCGGCGTGGGGAAAACGCTGGTGTCTGCTGCGATTCTTGAGGCGGCCGCTACCCTGGGGAAGAAAACGCTTGCGATGAAACCGGTGGCGTCTGGTTGCGAAGAAACACCGGAGGGGCTGCGCAATGAAGATGCGCTGATACTGATGGAGTCCATGTCGGAACCGTTGCCTTACGATCAGGTGAACCCGGTAGCCTTACAGCCCGCCATCGCGCCCCATGTGGCAGCTGCCCAGGCGGGTCGGCACCTCACGGCGGAACGGCTGGTCGGATTTTGCCGCGGGTTGCAGATGCGTCCCGCGGATTTACTGTTGGTGGAGGGTGCCGGCGGCTGGCGGGTACCACTCAATGATCGTGAAACCTACGCCGCCATGCCTGTCGCTCTGGGTATGCCTGTCATTATGGTGGTACCCCTGAAACTGGGCTGTATCAACCATGCACTGTTAACCGCTGAAGCTATCCGCCGTGATGGCTTGCCTGTCGCAGGTTGGGTGGCCAATCGGCCGGACCCCGCGGCCATGAACTGTGAGCAGGAAACCCTCGATTATCTGATTCAGAACCTGCCCGCGCCATGCCTGGGGGTGTTGCCATGGCAGAAGCGTGCCGACCCGAAGGAGCTGGCCAAAGCGCTGGATGTTGCCGTTTTGTTTGAAAATTGACCAAATTTGTGGCTTACTGGTGTCAATATATGGTCATTGGGCTGCGCGGTTATGATCAGCAATACATTAGGCATTGGTATTCAGGGTATCCAGGACGGCATGCAAGGCATGGAAAATGCCGCCCGCAGGATTGCCCGTGGTGGTGTTGATGGCCCCCAGGGCACGGCAGAAGGTGTCGGTGGCCTCGTGGAACCGATCATTGATCTGAAACTGTACGAGCGCAGCGTTGAAGCTTCGGCCCAGGTAGTGAAAACCGCCGACGAAACCCTGGGAACGCTTCTGGATATTACTGCCTGAACCCTCTCAGGGCGTCCGAGCCCTGTTCAGGTCCTTTGGATTCGACGGCCAGTCTGCTGACATGATGATTTCGGGCTCCCTTCCGTCAATGGCTCCTGCCTTTCCTGCGCCTTCCGTTGGCTCGGGAGACGCAGCTGCGGGTGCCCCTCTCCGGCCATCTTCGGATGAATCACCTTCATCTCGAACATCTCCTGAAACCTCCGGGTCCGGCCGCGCAGCTGACGATAATGCTGCGGAGGATCGTACCCGCTCGCAGGGTTCCAGCGTAGAGGATGCTCAGGGCCTGGATGAGGCAGAGCTGAAACAGCTTACGGAACTGAAAGCCAGGGACCGTGAGGTTCGTGCCCATGAGGCAGCCCATCAGGCGGTTGGTGGCCAGTACGCCGGTTCCATTTCCTACGTCTATGAACGGGGCCCCGACGGTGCCCAGTACGCTGTTGGTGGCGAGGTCTCGATCAGCACCTCGCCCGTGGGGGGAGATCCCCAGGCAACAATCGATAAAATGCGTGTGGTCAGGGCCGCAGCGTTGGCGCCGGCAGAACCTTCCCCACAAGACCGGGCAGTGGCGGCAGAGGCCATGCAGTTGATGCTGCAGGCACAAGCTGAACTCTCCTCAGAGTTGGGTCGCACTGACGAGTCCGGGCAATCTGAAGTGTCCGAGGACCAGGCGGGTGACGAAAGCAGTGCAAAGCAGTCGCAGGAAGCGACGAATGCCTATCAGGTCATCTCCGGCGTCGGGAGCAATGACGTAAGCGCCAATCCCTCTTCATCCTTCCGGGCAACAGCCTGAAAACAAGCTGCTTTTTAGTCTAAAACCTCCCCGTGTGCTTAAGCCATCGGTACACATTCGCGACAAAACACAACACAAATTTTGATTGCGCCTATTGACAATTCTGTGCCTCTAAACGTATGTTTCAAACAAGTGTTTTATTGGCGTTCAGCTTCTCTTGCTGAGCGTATGAGTAAATCCCGAGGCTGAGTGTTGTGACCGTGTCGCAGCTGAGACCGAAAACCTGAGGTGGATTCCATGCCTGACTACAAAGCGCCCCTGCGTGACATTAAATTCGTAATGAACGAGCTGCTGGACAGCGAGCAGCACTACGCCAATCTGGAAGGCGCCGAAGATGCAACTCCGGATATGGTCGATGCCATCATCGGGGAAGGTGCCAAGTTCTGTGAGCAGGTTCTGTCTCCGCTGAACCAGGTGGGCGATAAAGAAGGCTGCACCTGGAGCGAAGACGGCGTGAAAACGCCAACCGGCTTCAAAGAGGCCTATCAGCAGTACGTGGAAGGCGGCTGGCCGTCCATGACCGCTGATCCCAACTATGGTGGCCAGGGCCTGCCACACTCCCTTGGCCTGGTAATGAGCGAGATGGTGGGTACCGCCAACTGGTCCTGGGGCATGTATCCCGGCCTCAGCCACGGTGCGACCAACACCATTGAAGCCCACGGCACTGAAGAGCAGAAGCAGACTTACCTCACCAAGCTGATCAGCGGCGAGTGGACCGGCACCATGTGTCTGACCGAGCCTCATTGCGGTTCCGACCTGGGCACGCTGCGTTCTAAGGCTGAGCCCAATGCAGACGGCACCTACAGCATCACCGGCACCAAGATCTTCATTTCCGCTGGTGAGCATGACATGGCCGAAAACATCGTCCACATTGTGCTGGCCCGGCTGCCAGGCGCTCCTGAAGGTACCAAGGGCATTTCCCTGTTTATCGTGCCCAAGCTTCTGCCGAATGACGACGGCTCTTCCGGTGAGCGCAATGCCGTTTCCTGTGGTTCCATCGAGCACAAGATGGGTATTCACGGCAACGCCACTTGTGTGATGAATTTCGACGGTGCCAAAGGCTGGCTGATCGGGCCTGAGAACAGGGGCCTGAACTGCATGTTCACCTTTATGAACACGGCGCGTATTGGTACCGCGATCCAGGGTCTGGGTGCTGCTGAGCTTGGCTTCCAGGGCTCCCTGGCCTACGCCAAAGACCGTCTGGCCATGCGCTCGCTGAGTGGTCCGAAGAACCCCGAGGGTATCGCTGACCCGATTATCGTTCACCCGGATGTTCGTCGCATGCTGCTGAGCCAGAAAGCGGTTGCAGAAGGCGCCCGTGCTCTGATTTACCTGACCGCACAGCAGGCTGATATCGTTCACAGCGGTAAGACCGAGGAAGATCGCAAAGCGGCTGATGAAGCCCTGGGCTTCCTCACCCCGATCGCCAAGGCGTTCCTGACCGAGATCGGTTACGAAGCAGCCAACCTGGGTATGCAGGTATTCGGTGGTCACGGGTTTATCTCCGAGTGGGGTATGGAGCAGAACGTTCGTGATTCCCGTATCGGCATGATCTATGAAGGCACCACCGGTATTCAGGCGCTGGATCTTCTGGGTCGTAAGGTGCTGATGACCCAGGGCGAATCCCTGAAAGGTTTCACCAAACAGGTTCACGTGTTCTGTAAGGAAAACGCCGACAACGAGCAGCTGAAAGAGTTCGTTGAGCCGTTGGCCGCCATGAACAAGGAGTGGGGCGAACTGACCACCAAGGTTGGCATGTCCGCCATGAAGAACCGCGAAGAAGTTGGCGCGGCCTCCGTGGACTACCTGATGTACTCCGGTTACGCTGTGTTCGCGTACCTTTGGGCCCGTATGGCCAAGGTCGCGCTGGACAAGATGGTGGAAGGTACCACCGAGGAAATGTTCTATAACGCCAAGGTCCAGACAGCGCGCTTCTACTTCAAGCGCATGTTGCCGCGGGCCAAAGGGCATGCGGAGAGCATGCTGGCGGGCTCAGACAGCCTGATGGACATGCCGGAAGAAGCCTTCGCCCTCTAAGGCGGGTTTCAGGGAACTCAGAAAGCCCGCTCTCCCAGGAGGCGGGCTTTTTTGATGACATGGCCACCGGTGCTCCATGAGTTGGGGGCTCCGATAGGGTAGAATAGGCCACCATAAAAATAACCTGTGCGGACACATAGCCGAGGAAGTGATCAGGGCCGACGGTCCATCGTTGTTCACTTCGCAGACTGACTGAATTGTGGAGAGTTTTGAGATGGCTGATTATCAGGCACCTTTACGTGACATGCGCTTTGTCCTGAATGAAGTATTTGATGCGCCGGCTCTTTGGGCGTCTCTGCCCAAAGTGGCAGAGAACGTTGACCCGGACACTGCCGACGCTATTCTGGAAGAAGCCGGTAAGATTACCAGTGGTGTGCTGGCCCCCCTGAACCGAGAAGGTGATGAGCAGGGCTGTAAGTGGAATGACGGCGACGTGTCCACCCCCGAGGGATTTCGTGAGGCCTACCAGACCATCGTTGAGGGCGGCTGGAACGGCCTGGGCGGCAACCCGGAGTTTGGCGGTATGGGTATGCCAAAAACTCTGGTGGCCCAGTTTGAGGAGATGATGCAGGCCGCCAACATGGCCTTTGGCCTCGCCCCGATGCTGACGGCGGGCGCCTGCCTGGCCCTGGACGCCCATGGCAGTCAGGAGCTCAAGGAAAAATACCTGCCCAACATGTACGCGGGTACCTGGTCAGGCGCGATGGACCTGACGGAACCTCATGCGGGCACGGATCTGGGGATTATCCGCACCAAGGCCGAGCCTAATGGCGATGGCTCCTTCAGTGTAACGGGCACCAAGATTTTCATTACCTGGGGCGAGCACGACATGGCGGAGAACATCATCCACCTGGTGTTGGCGAAGCTGCCGGATGCGCCCAAGGGCCCCAAGGGGATTTCCCTGTTTTTGGTGCCCAAGTTTGCAGTCAACGAAGACGGCTCCCTTGGCGAGCGCAATAGCCTGAGCTGCGGTTCCCTCGAGAAAAAAATGGGCATCAAGGGGTCCGCTACCTGCGTGATGAACTTCGACGGCGCCAGGGGCTGGCTGGTTGGCGAGGAGAACAAGGGACTGGCCGCCATGTTCACCATGATGAACTATGAGCGCCTGGGCGTGGGCATCCAGGGTGTTGGTGCTGCTGAAGCATCGCTGCAGAGTGCTCGTGAATACGCTCTGGAGCGTATCCAGAGCCGAGCTCCCACGGGTGCCCAGCAGCCGGAAAAAGCCGCGGACCCGATCCTGGTCCACCCTGATGTGCGCCGCATGCTGCTGACCATGAAAGGGTATGTGGAAGGGGGGCGTGCATTCTCCACCTATGTCGCTCAGTGGCTGGATATCGCCAAGTATTCCGACGATGACGAACGCCGCAAGCATGCCGAGGGTATGGTGGCGCTGTTGACACCGGTAGCGAAGGCTTTCCTGACCGATCGTGGCCTGGACGCCTGTATCATGGGCCAGCAGGTTTTCGGCGGTCACGGCTTTATCCGGGAGTGGGGCCAGGAACAACTGGTTCGCGACTGCCGCATAACGCAGATCTACGAAGGCACGAACGGCATCCAGGCGCTGGACCTGATGGGACGGAAAGTGGTCGGCAGCCAGGGCAAGCTTTATGAGCTATTTGCTGAGGACGTGGCCACCTTCATCGAGGAAAACAGCAGCGACGAAAACCTGCGCCCCTACCTGGAGCCACTGGCAGCAGCATTTGAGCGCCTGTCGGATGTGACTGAGCATGTGATCAAGCAGGCTGGGGATAACCCGGACGCTGTGGGCGCGGCCTCCGTGGACTACCTCGACCTGTTTGGCCTGACGGCACTCGGCTATATGTGGGCCAAAATGGTTAAAGTGGCGGCACCGAAGGCCGATGGCGACACCTCTGGCTTCTACACCGGCAAGGTGAAGAGCGCACGCTTCTACTTCGACCGATTGCTGCCGAAGACCGTCGCACTGGCTGAGGGTATTCGCAGTGGTAGCGACTCAATGATGGCTCTGACGGCTGAGGAGTTCTGAGTAGTCAGCGGTGAACAAAAAGGCAGGCCTGCGGGCCTGCCTTTTTTGTGCTGCTCTATATACTCGCTTACAGGTTTTCTATCCGGCCTGGATCAAGAACAAACGGATTTTCGTTACCTTGAATGTCGGCCACCTGGCGATGGCGGACAAGCTCTCGATCATCCGGTGGATCGATCTGGTTCCAGCTCTTGAACACCCGGGAAGCGCCTGCCCAGGGCAGGTCATAGGTGTCCACCATATAGGCAACCGTGCGGGCGATATCGCCTTTTACCTTTTGCGGGGGTTCAAAAAACTGCGCACTCTCGCGAATTCCGCACTCGTCCGGGCTGCTTGCGTTGCCCAATTCTTCGTAAATCGCGTTTCTCCGGGACATTTCAATGCGACTGCGCACGGGAACCATGTTATGAAGGTCCGATGCAATCTGCCGGTATCTGTCGTCATTGTCGCATTGGCTGCTGGTGCCACACCCAAGTGCATTGCGAACTTCCGCCAGAGGGTATACATAGCCTTCCGTAAGGACAAAGCCTTTACTCTTGAAGGGTGTATCACAGAAGAAGGAGTTGCCGCCCTGAGCATACAGGTTGCCCCAGAACTCGTTTTTTACAACGGTGTCCGGGTCACTGAAGCGGGTGTTCTGGCTGATGACGAGAGACGGGATAAGCAAGGCCGCCAGTGCGACCAAAACAACGTTTTTAGTTTTCATAGGCCATTTATACCTCTCAGCGCGTGACAGCGCCTTTGCTGATCGGGCCAGGAAGGGAAGTGGTTAGATCTGGCCGGTCAGAAAAATGACGGTTTATTCATTTATAATTGAGAAGTATGACACAGAGGCTCCAAAGGGAGAGAGCCTCTGTGTGGCTATTTGTTGCATTATGTTAACTGGTTAACACTTCACTTCTTTCGGTTGCGTAGATTCTGGTAACCCTTTCTCAAATCTTCGCCCAGCTTATGAGCGGTCTGGCGAGCCTCCTTTGATGTATCTTCGGCGTCGTGAAGGATGTGATCGAGTTTGTTCCGAAACCGTTCCCAGTCCTTCTCCAGATCGTCCCACTCGTCTTTCACGTCTTCATGGGCCAGATGCATCTGAACCCGTGCTTCGTCACGGTACTGTTTAATCTTTTCGGACAGTTTTTTCAGTTCGTCCTGGAAGCTCATATCACGCACCTCCTTTAACAGTTAACAACTATACGATGCTACTGAATATCGAAAACTGTCAAGCCGGATGACGGCCATTTCGCGGAGTCAGGCGGGCCTTGCAAGCAAGGTGATCAGGTCTTGCAGGTAGTGCCAGGGGGAGAGCGTATCAAAGCCTTTGGCGGCCCTGTCGGTGGTGCTGCATAGTTCCAGTGCGGTATTGAGCTGGTGGCGGTTCAGGCGTCTCGCCGCTTGTTCAACGGCTTTTGCGCGCTGGGGCTGGAACACGCCGCGCTTCTTCAGGAAGCCGGCAGTATTCTCCCGTTTGGCCGCGGCGATATTCAGCTCCATGGTGAGGTTCAGGTCCCGTGTCAGCACCGCCAGCAATCCCAGCGGGTTCTCGCCTTCCTGCTGCAGTACCCCGACGATTTTGCGAGCGTGGGCGGCCCGGCCCGCGAGGAGTTCTGTCACCAGCTCAAAACCGTTGAAGCGGGAGCTGTCCTGAACAGCCTGTTCGACCGTGTCTTCGTCGATGGTGGCGCCGGTGCCCAGTAACGCCAGGCGATCCAGTTCCTGACTTGCCGCCAGGAGGTTGCCCTCGAGACGTTCCGCCAGGATGTCCAGTGCGCCGCGGGTAAGGCTGAGGCCATGGTTGCGAGCCCGCTGTTGCAGCCAACCCGGGAACTTATCCGTATCAATGGGCCATACCGGCACGTGTACGCCTTTGTCCTGCAATTCCTTGTACCACTTCCGGCGGGTTTCGGCGGCATCCAGCCGTGCGCTGATCAGTAGCAGCACAATGTCGTCAGGAGGATTCTGCAGCACGCTTTCAAGAACGGCGCGGCCATCGCCCAGTTTGCCGGTAGGCAGGTGTATTTCGATACGGCGTTTTTCGGCAAACAGCGATAGCGCACCAAACTCCTCGCCCACGCGGTTCCAGTCCAGCTGCTGGTCGGCGTGGAAGGTTACCCGGTCCTGATAACCCGCTTCCCGCGCAGTCTTCCGGATCTGGTCGCAGCATTCCTGGACCAGTAGGGGCTCATCGCCTGACACCAGGTAGACAGGTGACAGGCCTTTCTGGAGAAGCTGGGGTAGCTGGTGGGCCTGGGTCTTCATGGTTGGCCACTGTCTTGATCACGGGTCTGTTCCGCTTCCTGTCTCAGCCGGTCTATGCGATCCCGGTCAAGGGGCGCCAGGCGAAAGATGATTTGCTGGGCCAGTCGGTCATAGAGTTGCTCCTGGAGGGCCTCCTCTTCCCGTTGCTTGGCCAGCACATTGGATTCGTCGTAGCGATAGGTTTCACTGCTATTCAAGTCGGTTGGGGCGATCAGAGGAACCTTGTCGGAGGTCAAAACCTCAATATCGACCGTTTGCCGCAACGTATACTCAGCAGCCGCGGCGCGCACGGTGATGGCGCTGGCACGACGTTCCCGGCGGAAATTGCTGATGTTGAGCACGTAATCGGCTTTTTCGGAGGGCTGAAGGTCGATGTTGCCCAGAGACAGCTGTTCCTTCACCGAGCCACACAGCTGTTCTGGCACATCGCCGGAACAATCAACAGCCAGCGGCTGCAATGCGGATGACACCGGCGGGGCGCCCCGTAGCTGAAACCCGCATCCTGACACCAGAAGTGACAGGGCGAGGCCAGCCGGAAGTACCTTGGGGAGGCTCGCCAGGAGGTTCATATCAGTTCGCCACCACGTTCACCAGTTTACCGGGCACAACGATGACCTTTCGCACGGTTTTGCCTTCGGTGAAACGGACAACGTTCTCGTTCTCGAGTGCCAGAGCTTCCAGTGCGCTCTTCTCGATGTTCGCTGGGACGTCGGCTTTTGCCCTGACTTTGCCATTCACCTGCAGGACAACCTGAATCTCGCTGCGAACCATGGCGTCCTTGTCTGCCTCAGGCCAGGGCGCGTCAACCACAGGCTCGTCGTGACCCAGTGCGTGCCACAACTGGTGACAGATATGGGGAACGATTGGTGACAGGACGAGTACCGCGGTATCCAGCGCTTCCTGGCGAACCGCCAGGCTCTGGGGCTCATTGTCGGTCAGTTTGCTGACATCGTTGAGCAGTTCCATCACCGCTGCGATGGAGGTGTTGAACGTCAACCGTCGGCTGACATCGTCGCTCACCTTGGCAATAGTCTCATGGGTCTTGCGACGAAGATTGCGCTGACCTTCACTGAGGCCGGTGGTATCCAGGGCAGGAACTATTCCGCTTTCAGTGTGCTCGCTGACCATACGCCACAGGCGCTTGAGGAAACGGTGGGCGCCCTCAACACCGCTGTCGGACCATTCCAGTGACTGCTCTGGAGGCGCCGCAAACATCATGAACAGACGCACGGTATCGGCACCGTGCTCATCGATAATAGCCTGGGGGTCAATGCCGTTGTTCTTGGACTTGGACATCTTGGTGACACCACCGGCCACCACCGGTTGTCCGTCGTCCTTGTGAACGGCGCGCACGACCTGACCCTTGTCGTCTTTCTCAGTAACGACATCCGCTGGCGAGATCCAGATTTTTGCACCGTTATCGTCTTCACGATAATAGGTTTCGGCCAGCACCATGCCCTGGCACAGAAGGCGGTTAAATGGCTCGGAACTGTTGACCAGCCCCACATCCCGCAGCAGCTTATGGAAGAAGCGCGCATAAAGCAGGTGCAGAATGGCGTGCTCGATGCCGCCGATATATTGATCCACCGGCAGCCAGTAGTTGGCGGCAGCCGGGTCCAGCATGCCCTTGTCGTAGTTGGGGCTGCAGAAGCGGGCGTAGTACCAGGACGACTCCATAAAGGTGTCAAAGGTGTCTGTTTCCAGCGTGGCCGGTTGGCCTTCAAAGCTGGTCTTTGCCCATTCCGGATCTGCCTTGATGGGAGATTGGACGCCGTCCATCTCCACGTCTTCGGGCAGTGTGATCGGCAACTGATCGTCCGGTACCGGGCGTTCGGTGCCATCGTCCAGGGTCATCATCGGGATTGGAGCGCCCCAGTAGCGTTGGCGCGACACGCCCCAGTCCCGCAGGCGATAGTTGACCGTGCGCTTGCCAATACCGCTTTCTTCCAGATGATCGGCGATTGCGTCAAACGCCTCGGCACTGGTCAGGCCGTTGTACTTTCCAGAGGATACCAGAACACCTTTTTCGGTTAAGGCGCGCTCCTGAACATCGATTTCGCGGCTGTCTGTGGCGGCGATAACCTGCTTGATGGGCAGGCGATACTTGAGCGCGAACTCGTGGTCACGGTCATCATGGCCGGGCACCGCCATCAATGCGCCAGTGCCATACTCCATGAGCACGAAGTTGGCGACGTAAACGGGAATCTCTTCCTGCGTCAGCGGGTGAATGGCCTTGTAACCGGTATCAATGCCTTTCTTTTCCATGGTTGCCATATCGGCTTCGGCAACCTTGCTGTTACGGCACTGCTCGACAAATTCAGCAACCTCGCGATAGCGCTCGGAAGCGGCCTTGGCAATGGGGTGCTCGGCGGCCACGGCCATGTAAGTCACGCCCATGAGCGTGTCCGGGCGGGTGGTGTAGACGTCCAGCGCGTCCTCGCGGCCTTTGAGGGGGAAGGTCAGCTCGGTACCCACGGATTTGCCAATCCAGTTACGCTGCATGGTCTTGACCTGCTCAGGCCAGTCCTCCAGCTCGTCCAGATCATTCAGCAATTCTTCGGCGTAGTCGGTAATGCGGATAAACCACTGGGGAATCTTTTTCTGCTCGACCAACGCGCCGGAGCGCCAGCCACGGCCATCAACCACCTGTTCATTGGCCAGCACCGTCTGGTCGATTGGGTCCCAGTTGACGGTGGACATCTTCTTGTACACCAGGCCTTTTTCGTAAAGGCGGGCGAAGAACCATTGCTCCCAGCGGTAATAATCCGGCTTGCACGTCGTCAGCTCGCGGTTCCAGTCGTAACCGAAGCCCAATTGCTTGAGCTGGTTTTTCATGTAGGCAATATTGGCGTGGGTCCACTTCGCCGGCGCAGTCTTATTGGCAATGGCGGCGTTCTCAGCGGGCAGACCGAACGCGTCCCAGCCCATGGGCTGCATGACGTTCTTGCCCTGCATGCGCTGGTAGCGGGAAATGACGTCGCCGATGGTGTAGTTGCGCACGTGCCCCATGTGCAGTTTGCCGCTGGGATAGGGGAACATGGACAGGCAGTAGTATTTGGGTTTGCCCGGTTCTTCCTTCACCGTAAACGTGTTGTTTTCTTCCCAATAGGTACGGGCTTGTTGTTCAACATCGCGCGGATTGTATTGCTGGTCCATTCCTGCCATTACCAAAGTTACCCTTTATCAGACCGTATCAAAAAAGATGTGCGAAGAGGCCGGACATTCTAACGCACACAAGGCTTAACAGGTAGTCTGCCAATTTGCCGATACTGTGCCATGCTTGGGGTGAAGGCGGGCAGGTGCGGCTGACTGGGACACGCCGTGAATACGTCCCTGTAGGCTCGTAAAAAACATCCCTGTTTTTTACGGTCCCAGTCAGCCGCACCTGCCCGCCCAGGCGCTTGGCGTAAGTTTGCAACTTGTTTTGGTATAGGGCGGAGTGGCTATGGCTGATCAGGGATGTATTCACAGCGTGCCCTGATCAGCCATAGCCACTCCGACCGTACACCATGAGGGAGCAGTCATGACCGAACCAGAACGCAATCATCTCTCAGGCAGGGCTCTCGAGGCCTACGACCGCATGCTGGAGCGGGTCCAGGCCCGGCTCAGTGATATGGAGAATACCACTCGCGATACCTTGAAAGAGGAAATCGAGCGGGCGGTGGAGTTTGAGTATGAACTGGCAGAGATGACCCGCGAAGAAGCGGACCTGCTTGGCGCGTATCTGCAGCGGGACCTCGAACACCTGCTGCATTTCGTGGAAGAAACCGGCGAAGGTCTGAAGGAATGGTTGCAACTGGATATCTCACTGCTGGAGCACCAGTTGGCGGATATGCTGTTCTCGGTAGCGGATAAAACCCGGCTGGATACGCTGGAGCTGAACCAGAAATTGGAAAACCACGAGCCCAGTCAGTATATCAGCGGCGAAGTGGCCACGGCCGGCATGTTCAAATGCCTCAACTGCAGCCACATGCGCTGCCTGACCGCAACCAGCCATCTGGAACCCTGTGACGCCTGCGGTTCCCACTACTACGAACGCGTCACCAGCCGCTGGCCACGGAAGTCAGAATAGCCATAGGAAGACTAGGGGAGTCCAGCACAGAGCCAGAACGGCCATGGGGTGGGGGTCCCTTTTCTGCCAGAAAAAGGTGTCCGAGCAAAGCGAGTTCTTTTTCCAAAGAAAAGGGACCCCCACCCCGTGGCCAGGCACCATTCAGGCAGGCTACGAACCCGCCCCCAGGAGAAATCAGTTCCGCGGAATCACCCGCTCCCGAACAAACACAATAAGAATCGCCGCCAGCGTCAGCACCGGCCAGGACCCGGATTGCATGTAGGGCGTATTGCCCTCCGCCGCATAGACCTCACCTGTCATCACCGCACGCTCAAACTGCGGGATGGTTTCGGTGATCTGGCCCTTCTCGTCAATAATGGCCGTTACACCATTATTCGTGCCCCTCAGCATATAACGACCGGTTTCCAGTGCCCGCATGCGGGCGATTTGTAGGTGTTGCAGCGGGCCAATGGAATCGCCAAACCAGCCATCGTTGCTGATGGTCAGCAGCATGCCACTGTTGCGGGCATTGGTGGCGACGAAGTCCGGGTAGGCCACTTCGTAGCAAATAAACGGCATGATCCTGATGCCATTGGCCTCAAGCGGCGACTGATTGGCAGGGCCGCGACTGAAACTGGACATGGGCAGGTCAAAAAAGCCGATCAGACCGCGAAGCCACTGCTGCAGCGGCACATACTCACCAAAAGGCACCAGCTTCTGCTTATGGTAGATGCCGCCGCCGCTACCGATGGCCATGATGCTGTTGTGGTACGTAAAGTCTTCAATGCGGTCACTGAAGCCGTACCAGGGGATGCCGGTAATCAGTGTGCTGCTCTCTCCCAGTTCCTCACCGATGTGGTCGATGATTTTGCCAGCCTGGTCCTGGGGAATCGGAATAGCGGTTTCCGGCCACAGAATCAGGTCGGTATCCCAGTGGTCTTCAGTAAGCTCCAGGTATGCGACGATCTGGTCCCGGAGGAAGTCCGGGTCCCACTTGATTTGCTGGGGAATGTTGCCCTGCATCGCGACAAACGTGGTTGGTTCTGTCTGCAGGGTCGTCCATTGTGCCTGGGAGAATGCCGGGCCGGTTACCCAGGGCAGCAGCACCACACCAGCGACGAGCGCCGTGCTGGCATGGCGGGCTTTCCGGATCAGCCACCAACAGCCTGGAATTGCGCAGCCGGTCACGGCCACCCAGAACGTAAGCCCGTGAACGCCCGTTAAGGGGGCGAAGCCGGCCAGAGGCCCATCAACGTGGGCGGTGCCCAGGTACAGCCAGGGAAATCCTGTCAGTAGCCAGCCCCGGACCCAGTCACAGAGTATCCACACCGCCGGAAACAGGAACAGCCGCCTGACCGCGTTGTTTTTGGCAAGCTTGCCCCAGGCCCAGAACGCCAGACCATGGAAAAGAGCGAGTCCCGACACAAAAATAACGGTGAGTATGATCGCGAGTGGAACGGACGTATTGCCGTGTTCACTGATGCTGATGTAGACCCAGCTTGCGCCCGTACCGAACAGCCCCAATCCGACCAGCCAGCCAGCCCGAAACAGCTTTTGCGGGGCGAGCGGCAGGCAGCAAAACAGTATCAGCGCGACCGACAACGGCCCCAGCCACCACCAGTTAAAGGGTGAAAAGGTGAGTGTTTGCAAGGCCCCGGCAACGAGCAGAGTGGCCGCTCGCAGCCAGGCGTGCTCGGACAGGGCGGATGTCAGTTCGGAGGTTCGGGCCGTTGTATTACTGGTCATCACCACGCGTTACCTGCAGCAGACGGATAACACGGTTATCGGCGTTGGCAATGGTGAACTGCAATCCGCCAAACTCAACCGACTCGCCCCGTCTGGGCAGATGGCCGAATTCCTTGAGCACAACGCCGCCAATGGTGTCGAACTCCTCTTCGTCCAGCTCGGTTTCGAAGAATTCGTTAAAGTCGTCGACGGGGGTGACGGCCTTCACAGCGTAAGTGCCATCGCCGCGGGCCTTGATGTGGGTTTCCTCGTCGAAGTCATGTTCGTCTTCGATTTCGCCCACGATCTGTTCCAGCACATCCTCAATGGTGATCAGGCCGGCTGTACCACCGTATTCGTCAACTACAATGGCCATGTGGTTGCGGGTTTCCTTGAACTCTTTTAATAGCTGGTTCAGGCGCTTGCTCTCCGGTACGAACGTGGGAGGGCGAAGAATCTCGCGGATGCGGGTCCAGTTGAGGTCGTTGTTCAGGGCCAGAGGGAGTAGGTCCTTGGCGAGCAGTACGCCAATGACATCGTCCTGGCTGTCGCCAATGACCGGGAAGCGGCTGTGGGCAGATGAAATGATTTCTCCCAGGAACTCTTTCGGGTCCTGGGATGCCTTGACGGTGACCATCTGGGAGCGGGGAATCATGATTTCATCCACCCGCATGTCGATCACCTGCATGGCACCTTCGATGATGCTCATGGCATCGGTATCGATGATTTCCTGGGACTCGGCGTCCCGCAGGATTTCCAGCACGTCCTCGACGGACTCAGGCCCGCTGGAGAAGGCCTGTGATATACGCTCCAGCCAGGACTTGTTGCTGCCCTGACTGCGACTCGACTGATCGTCGTTCATGAGTCTTTTTCCGTTTCCTCTGTCTCGTAAGGATTGCTGAACCCGAGCTGCGCAAGCAGCCGGATCTCGAGGGCTTCCATGACCTCGGCATCATTGTCTTCAATGTGGTCGTAGCCCTGAAGGTGCAGCATACCGTGCACCACCATATGGGCCCAGTGTTCCGTCAGTGTTTTATGCTGCTCGGCTGCTTCTTTTTCAACAACCGGGGCACAAATGATCAGATCACCGGCCAACGGAACCGTTATACCGGCTGGCGCCTCAAATGGGAAGGACAGTACATTGGTTGGCCCTGATTTCCCGCGATACTGGCTGTTCAGCTCGGCGCTCTCATCACTGGCAACGATACGGATCGTCACCTCGGATGGATTCTCACCCAACCATGCGGCCCGGGCCCAGCGCTCAAACTCGATGTCATCTGGCGCCTCGGGTACCTCGATGGCCCGCTGCAAGTCCACTGTCAGTTCACTCACTGGCCTGTAGCGCTCCCGTCGTCAAAGGAATCGTAAGCCTCGACAATCCGCTGCACCAATGGGTGACGCACCACATCGCGGGCCTCGAACCGTGTGAAGCCAATACCGGACACCTTGCTCAGCACACCGGCCGCATGGATCAGGCCGGAATTCTGCCCGCGGGGAAGATCCACCTGGGTGGTGTCACCGGTGATCACGGCAGTGGAACCAAACCCGATCCGTGTCAGGAACATCTTCATCTGTTCGCGGGTGGTATTCTGGCTCTCATCCAGAATGATGAACGAATTATTGAGCGTGCGGCCGCGCATGAAGGCTAGCGGCGCGATCTCAATCACGCTTTTTTCGATCAGCCGCGTCACATGATCAAAGCCCAGCATTTCGTAGAGGGCGTCGTAGAGGGGGCGCAGGTAAGGGTCCACCTTCTGGGCCAGGTCACCCGGCAGGAAGCCGAGTTTTTCGCCGGCTTCCACGGCCGGCCGGACCAGCAGGATGCGCTTCACCTGTTCGTCTTTCAGTGCCTCAACCGCGCACGCCACCGCCAGCCATGTCTTGCCGGTACCGGCGGGGCCAATGCCAAAATTCACATCGTGGGTACGGATGTTGTGCACGTATTTCTGCTGGTTCTCGCCTCTGGGCTTGGCCTGCAGTTTCGGGGTTTTGATGACGGTGACGGCGCCCTTGTAAGGGACGTCATCTGGCAGCCGTTCGAATCCGGTCTCGCGGATAAACAAATGAACCATGTCCGGCGAGATATCATCGTTGGCTTCGGTTTCCCGATACAGGTGCCGGACAACTTCCGTAGCGGCTGCCACGTGTTCAGTTTCACCTTCCACCCGGAAATGATGGCCACGGCGGCCAATTTTGACGTTCATGCGCCGCTCAATGTGCTTCAGGTGCTCATCAAACTGGCCGCAGAGGGTGGTCAGCCGGCGTTGGTCTACCGGGTGTAGGTCGAATTGTCGGTGATCGTTGGCGTCCAAAAGTGCTCCGTTTGTTTACTCCCGTGGATTCAGGGAGCGGGTATGTCATGAATTGTGCAATCGGGCGCTGGCCGGAGGACTATTCCAAAAAACGCCCGTGAATACGTCCATGTAGGGCTCGGTCGCGCCATCCTTGGCGCTCCACGTTTTTGGAATAGTCCTCCGGCCAGCGCCCTTATCCAACTATGTGCAGGCTCACTTGTTTAAATACAAGACCATTTGCACGCTGAAGACACGAGAAGAAGTTGCGGAGAGTAGTGGGGACCTCCTCCCAAAAATGTGCGGAGCCATGGATGGCGGAGCCCAAGCGCACATGGATGTGCTTGTAGCGTTTTTTGGGAGGAGGTCCCCACCACTCGCCATTCACCAAACCCGAGACGCGTGGGGCCCAGGTTTAATACATCCCGGAACCCACAGGAACCCCGCGAAGAGAATTAGGCAGAGCCTCCCGAATCTCCACATCAATAAAGTGCCCAACCACCTCCGGATTCTCATGCCGGAAGTTCACAATACGGTTGTTCTCGGTACGGCCCGCGTATTCACCGGGGTCCTTCTTGGACAAGCCTGTTACCAGAATACGCTGTGTCGTGCCCACCATCTTGCGACTGATGTCCATCACATTCTGGTTCAGCCGGTCCTGGAGAATGCTCAGGCGCTGTTTCTTCACCTCCAGTGGCGTGTCATCCGGCAGGTCCGCCGCCGGAGTGCCGGGCCGGGCGCTGTAGATGAAGCTGAACGACATATCGAAGCCAATATCGTTGATCAGCTTCATAGTGTCCTCGAAATCCTTCTCGGTTTCCCCCGGGAAGCCAATGATGAAATCCGAGGAGAAGCTGATGTCCGGGCGAATCTTGCGCAGGCGGCGAAGTTTGGACTTGTACTCCAGAGCTGTATGGCCGCGCTTCATGGCTGCCAGTATCCGATCTGAGCCACTTTGCACTGGCAAGTGCAGGTGGCTGACCAGCTCTGGTACCTGCTCATAGGCCTCGATCAGTGAGTCCGAAAACTCCACCGGGTGTGAGGTGGTATACCGGATACGGTCAATGCCGTCGATGGTGGCGATCAGGGTCACCAACTCCGCCATATCCATCACGTCACCATCGTGGGTCTCGCCACGGTAGGCGTTCACGTTCTGGCCCAGCAGGTTCACCTCACGTACGCCCTGGCTGGCAAGGTGGGCGACTTCCGCGATCACGTCGTCCACCGGACGACTGACTTCCTCGCCACGGGTGTAGGGCACCACGCAGAAGGTGCAGTATTTGCTGCAGCCTTCCATGATGGAAACAAACGCGGACGGGCCGTCCGCGCCGGGATCAGGCAGGTTGTCGAACTTCTCGATTTCCGGAAAGCTGACGTCTACCACGCCAACACCATTACCCTTGGCGCGGACTTCGGTGATCATATCCGGCAGACGATGCAGGGTTTGCGGGCCAAAAACCATGTCCACGTAGGGCGCCCGGTCGATGATCGCCTGACCCTCCTGGCTGGCCACGCAACCGCCCACGCCGATGATCAGGTCCGGTTTGCTGTTTTTCAGTTTCTTCCAGCGACCCAGCTGGTGGAACACTTTTTCCTGCGCTTTTTCGCGGATCGAGCAGGTGTTCAGCAACAGGATGTCGGCGTCGTCCGGCGAGTCGGTCATTTCGACGGTTTCGCCGGTGCGAAGCAGGTCTGCCATGCGTGATGAGTCGTACTCGTTCATCTGGCAGCCATGGGTCTTGATGTACAGCTTCTTGGCCATGATTCTCAACGTGCTTGGTGTGTGATTTGCGCCGGGAGGTTGGGAGTGGCGCTTAAAAAAGTTAGCTGCACATTATAACGGGGTGATCAATCGGCAACCACCTTTGTCTCGGCAATCCTCTAAATCGCTTGTGGTAGTATTGGTTTTTCCAATTTTTTAGAACGCTCAAACAATCATGACTCCCGAACGCCTGGCCCGAATCAAACAAACCCTGGATACTCGCCAGCCCGATCTCAGCGTCCTCACCGACCAGGTCCACAAACCCCGCAATCTGTCGGCCATCATCCGCTCCTGCGATGCGTTTGGTCTTGCCAGCATGCACGTGGTCTGGCCGCGGGAAGGTTTCCGTGCCTTCCGAAAAACCGCCGGCGGCAGCTACAACTGGGTCACCACCCACACGCACCCCACCATGGACGATGCGGTTTCGGAGCTGAAAGGGCGGGGCCACAAACTCTACGCCGCCCAATTGTCGGAAAGAGCGATTGATTACCGGGAAGCGGATTTCACCGTGCCCTGCACGGTGATCATGGGTAATGAAGTAGATGGTGTCAGCGACAGCGCTGCCGAACAGGCTGACGAGCACATTGTGATCCCCATGATGGGCATGGTGGAGTCCCTGAACGTGTCGTCCGCCTGTGCGATTATTCTGTCCGAAGCACAACGGCAGAGGAAACAGGCAGGCCTGTATGCCCACCAGAGGCTACCAGACGATGAATACAACCGTCTGCTGTTCTGCTGGTGCCAGCCGGTCGTAAAACGCTACTGCGACGACCGCAACCTGCCATACCCGCCTATAGACCCGGAAACCGGTGAATTAGTCGACGGCGTAGGCTGGATGCAGGAAGTCCGAAAGCTCCGAGCCAACCGTCCGAGGTGGACTGATAAAACAGAATCAGCCACCAACGAACCTCAATAAAAGGATTAACCACAGTCGATTGATCGGTCACGGTGTGGGGTAGCATTTTCTGCCGGAAAAAGGTGTCCGAGCGCAGCGAGTTCTTTTTCCAGAAGAAAATGCTACCCCATGGCGGGACCAGCCCCAAGAGTTCTCAGTCTAGAAGGTCAGCCCCCAAAGTCATCAGATCAGTGAGCTGCTATTCCTCCCGGCCTTCAAGATAACGTTGCAGCTGCTCCCGCAACGCCTTAGGCAACCGCGTAATCGTCAATGCGTCGTTGTCACGGTCATAGTAAACCGCCTGATTCACCAGATCCGAAGAGAACGACACGCTCATACCACCACCTGAGCCCGCAATCCGAACCAGCTTCTTCACCTTGCGGTGATCTGGATGCAACACCCCGCTTTCCGGCAGCTCGGCAGTCTCACTGGCAAACTCCTTGAAACGCTGAGGCTCGTTCTCATCCAGGTAGCCCGACAATGCCTCGATGGCCACCGGCTCGCCCAACGCATGCTGCTCCTTCGAGAACTCATAGGCTCGCGCCCGAATCTTGCCTGCCTCTTCCGGTTCGGATGATTTGGCAAAGGCTTCCACGGCATCCATGAACGTCAGCGTCTCTTTCTCCACATCCACCTGATTGGTGAAACCGCATAGCTTGATGAACAGGTCACCGCCTTCCCCGGAACCACGAGCGTGGACCAGCGTAAGATAGTTCTCGCCGGCGTTGTCACCCAGCCAGTCGTCCAATTCCACGCGCACCGCCAGATTCAGCCGCGACAGGCTCAGGATGTCCGTCGCGTCCAACGTTTGCTGGGCATCAAAACGCATGGCGCTGTCGTTTTCCAGGATAAACAGATAAACCACCTCCGCATCCGCGAGGGCTTCGTGGACAATCATCAGGTGCCCCTCAAATTCCTCCTGGGCGCTGTTCAGCAGTTCTTGCCATTGCCCAAAAAGACGGTCAGTCATCGACGCAAAGCTTTGCTTGTCCTCCCGGTAGTCCTTCAGCCAGCTGCTAAACGGACTTTCACCGATGTCCTCGGAAAAGCGACCGTATTTCTTGCCGGGCTTGCTGTTGAACAGGCGCTTCATCTGCTTGTGAAGCGCCTCATAGTCGCCACCCGGCTCGGCCAACGCCTCGCCGGGACGAACCCGCGCCGGCTGTCCGGGCTGATACTGGCTGGCGAAGAGAGTGCGGAGCTGTTTGATGGCCATGGAGTCAAGAGTCCCTTGGTTAATAGAGCGTGTAGGAGGCTGAGGGTAAACCTTCAGGGATTGGGATTGTAATGGTTTTTATAGGGCTGTGGGATCAGCCCCAAAACGAAGAAGCCCCCAAGGCCTAAGACCATGGGGGCTATCCTCAAGTCCCAAAAGCGAGGTTAAACCCGCTTATGCCGCATCAGGTCCTGAATCAGTGAAGTCACCGCTTCAGTGATCTCCTTGTCATTGTCTGCAGAAACAGACGCCGATGCCACATCCGCACCCAGGTTCACCGCAATGGCAATCAGGCCATGGGCACTGACCACCTGCGCTGCGCGCCGACGGTCTTCGGCATTGCCGGCGTTGTCCTCGCTGAGGACAACGGAGGTCTTGCCCTGATCGAACAGCGCCCGTTCAACTGCCAAGGCCAGCGCCGTGGCCTGCTTGCCGTTACAGGCAATAATGGCAGGCTTCTGCGCCAGACGGCGCTCGCGCTCTTCGCTGGTCACCGGGTCCAGCGACTCAACTGTGCCTGCAGTGCCAGCAATCATGCCCGCACCGATCGTCACGTTGGTCAGTCGATCAATCACAATGAAGCTGCCCGTGGCGTGGTTGCGCTGATAGGCATCAAACGCAATGGGCTGGCTCAGGGTCAGCTCACACAGTCCGATTTCGTTCAGCTGAAGCGCAGACGGGTTGTCGTTCTTCTCCAGCGTGTTGACGTCGGTCTGGTGATGAATCTTTTTGACGGTAGCCGAGGTAAACGTCGGGCCGAGCTTGATGTCGTAAAGGCGACCGGTTTCCAGCGGGCCGTCCGTCATCCAGACAATGTTGGCGGTGAAGCGGTTGCCCACTTCTGGCTCATCCTCAGCCTTGACCAGCATATCGCCTCGGCTGACATCGATTTCATCGGTGAGCGTCAGTGTGACCGCCTGGTCGATATAGGCTTCTTCCAGGTTGCCATCAAACGTCACAATGTCTTTGATTGCGCTGGTGCGTCGTGAAGGCAAGGCCATCACTTTGTCGCCGGGGCGCACAACACCAGAGGCTATGGTGCCGCAGAAACCGCGGAAGTTCAGGTTCGGGCGCGTCACGTACTGGACGGGGAAGCGGAAGTGCTCCAGATTTTTGTCGTGGGATACTTCCACCGTCTCCAGAATGTCCATCAGGGGCTGGCCGTCGAACCAGGGTGTGTTCTCACTCCTGTTAACGACGTTGTCGCCTTCGAGGGCAGACAGTGGCACGAAGCGAATATCCTTCAGGCCAAGCTGATTGGCAAACGCCAGGTAGTCGTCCTTGATTTCATTGAAGCGTTCTTCGCTGAAATCAACCAGATCCATTTTGTTCACTGCGACCACGATGTGGCGAATGCCAAGCAGAGAGGCAATGTAAGAGTGGCGGCGGGTCTGGGTCAGAACGCCGTGGCGCGCATCGATCATCAGGATCGCAACTTGAGCCGTCGATGCCCCTGTCGCCATGTTGCGAGTGTACTGCTCGTGGCCGGGAGTGTCTGCGATGATGAACTTGCGCTTATCAGTTGAGAAAAAACGATAGGCAACATCAATAGTGATGCCTTGTTCCCGCTCGGCCTGCAGGCCATCGACCAGAAGGGCAAGGTCCAGCTTTTCGCCCGTTGTGCCCATCTTGGCGCTGTCACTTTTCAGGCTCGCCATATGATCTTCATAGATCATCTTGGTGTCGTGCAGCAGGCGGCCAATAAGGGTGCTCTTGCCGTCGTCCACACTGCCGCAGGTGAGTAGGCGCAGCAGTTCCTTGTTTTCGTGTTGCTTCAGGTAGGCCTGAATATCTTCCGCAATCAGATCAGACTGGTGTGCCATCTTAGAAATACCCTTCCCGCTTTTTCTGTTCCATGGAGCCGGCCGAATCGTGGTCGATCACGCGGCCCTGGCGTTCGGAGCTGGTTGCCAGCAACATCTCCTGGATGATCTCCGGCAGCGTGTCTGCCTCGGATTCGATGGCGCCGGTCAGTGGGTAACAGCCCAGGGTGCGGAAGCGGATGGATTTCATCATCGGCTTTTCGCCTTCTTTCAAAGGCATGCGGTCGTCGTCCACCATGATCAGCGTGCCATCGCGTTCCACGACGGGCCGCTTGGCAGAGTAGTAAAGTGGCACGATTTCAATGTTTTCGAGGTAGATGTACTGCCAGATATCCAGCTCGGTCCAGTTGGACAGCGGGAATACCCGGATGCTCTCGCCTTTGTTGATCTTGCCGTTGTAGATGTTCCAGAGCTCAGGACGTTGGTTCTTTGGGTCCCAGCGGTGGTACTCGTCACGGAAGGAATAGACGCGCTCCTTGGCACGGGATTTTTCCTCGTCCCGGCGAGCGCCGCCGAAAGCAGCATCAAACTTGTACTTGTCCAGGGCCTGTTTGAGGGCCTGGGTTTTCATCACGTCGGTATGCTTGGCGCTGCCGTGAGTAAAGGGGCCGATGCCCTGTTTGATCCCGTCCTCGTTCTTGTGGACGATCAGGTCCAGGCCATACTCTTTTGCTTTGCGGTCCCGGAATTCAATCATCTGCTTGAACTTCCAGGTGGTGTCCACGTGTAAGAGCGGGAAGGGCAGCTTGCCGGGATGAAAGGCTTTGCGGGCCAGGTGCAGCATTACTGCGGAGTCTTTCCCGATGGAATAGAGCATGACCGGGTTGTCGAACTCGGCTGCAACTTCCCGGATGATGTGGATGCTTTCAGCTTCCAGCTGTTTGAGATGCGTCAGGTTGTAAGTGGTCATCGTGTCCTGTTACCGCTTTGCGTGCCTCCGGATTCGATAGAGGCTGGGCGTGTGAATGCCGCAATGATACCAGATCAGGCCATGGCATAAGAAGTCGGGTAACTAGAGTTTACTGCTATAACAATATAGCGGCAGGAAAGGCTGGAGGGTAAAACTTCCGAGTTAGTGCGACGAGGTGGAAAGCAGTTTGCTGACGTAGTTGTTCACGTAGTCGAAACCATTGCCTTCGAACTCCGAGAACTGGATGCCGAGCTGGAACTGGTCGCGGGCAATTCGTCGCATGTGGACAATGTTGCCTCCGGCGATCACAGAAACGGGTTGGTTGGCAACAACCGGCACAGAGAATGTCGTTGTTACGGATATCCAGTTTCCGGGTGCCGGTGTTTTCTGGCCGGGAACCAGTTTTCTCACGGAGTCCTGATCACAGAGGACCATCAGGCCGGTTCGGGAAATGTTGGAGACTTTACAGGTAAGGCAGCTGCCGTCGGTTTTTTCAATCCGGGCTTCGGTAGCGACATCGACGCGTTGTTGGTTGCGTAGGTTTGGCTTGGCGGCAACTGGTTTCATAGTCACTCTTCTTGCATCTCTGGTTTCAAAGCAGGCAGCCTTACCCATCGTTCAATCCTTTATTATTTTTTACTCGCTGCCTTCTTTCCAGGCACGCTTTCTATACACACGAGAAAGCCAGCCAATTGTCATAAATCTGCAATATGGCGAGTGCGAAAAACAGCAAGCGCTTGTTGTTTCGATCTTAACTTCCTGAAAGTTTAGTTGTTTGTTTGGTGATCAGCAAGTTGCCTGTCGCCAAAACTGTCAGATTTGTGAACTGAATGTGAGCGTGGTGTCACCAATATCGATTCGGAGCGCTCGCGATCAGCGGATACGACGGACAGCTGTTACTTACGGTGTCGGATTGGCTGCGGTAAACTACGCACCAACATCCACCGGGGCCGCTAACGGCTCCACGATTTCGTGCAGGTTATGACAAACAAGATTTCATCCGTTCCCGCAGGCAGCGGAAAAGTGGGTTTTATCAGTCTTGGCTGCCCCAAGGCCCTGGTTGATTCCGAGCGCATCCTGACCCAGCTTCGGCTGGACGGCTACCATGTGGTACCGACCTATAACGATGCTGATATCGTCGTGGTGAACACCTGTGGCTTTATAGATGCCGCCAAGCAGGAGTCCCTTGATGCCATTGGTGAAGCAATCAATGAAAATGGCAAGGTCATCGTAACCGGTTGCATGGGTGTTGAAGCGGACAAGATACGTGACACTCACCCGGGTGTTCTCGCCGTGTCCGGCCCACACGCCTACGAAGAAGTTGTGGGAGCGGTGCACCAGTTCGTGCCGCCGAACAAGCAACACGATCCGTTTACGGACCTGGTACCTCCTCAGGGTATCAAACTGACCCCCCGGCATTATGCATACCTGAAAATTTCCGAAGGCTGTAACCACCGATGCACCTTCTGCATCATCCCGTCCATGCGCGGCGACCTGGTCAGTCGCCCGATTGGTGACGTGATGGACGAGGCCAAGCGCCTGGTGGACGCTGGCGTAAAAGAGCTTCTGGTGATCTCCCAGGACACCTCTGCATACGGTGTCGACACCAAGTACCGTACCGGATTCTGGCAGGGCCGCCCGCTAAAGACCAAGATGCAGTCCCTGTGTGAGGCGTTGGGTGAAATGGGCGTTTGGGTGCGCCTGCATTACGTTTATCCCTATCCGCACGTGGACGATGTGATCCCGCTGATGGCGGAGGGCAAAATCCTGCCGTACCTGGATATCCCGTTCCAGCACGCCAGCCCGAAAGTGCTCAAGGCCATGAAACGCCCGGCCCACGACAGCAAGACGCTGGAACGCATTCGCAAGTGGCGTGACATCTGCCCGGAGCTCACCATCCGTTCCACCTTTATTGTCGGTTTCCCCGGCGAAACAGAGGAAGATTTCCAGTACCTGCTGGATTGGCTGGATGAGGCTCAGCTTGATCGTGTCGGAGCCTTCAAATACAGCCCGGTGGAAGGTGCGAAGGCGAACGAGATCGAAGGTGCCGTTCCGGAAGAAGTAAAGGAAGAGCGCTTGGCCCGGTTCATGGAAAAACAGGCTGAAATATCAGCGGCCCGATTGCAGGCCAAAATCGGCCAGACTATTGACGTTCTCATCGACGAAGTCGACGAAGAAGGCGCCATCGGCCGCTCCAAGGCGGATGCGCCGGAGATTGACGGCATGGTTTACCTCAACGACGAAACCGATCTTGTTCCGGGGCAGATTGTTCAGGCTGCGGTCGAGCATGCGGATGAGCATGATCTATGGGGTCGGCTTGTTCGGTAGTCTTCAGGTTACGCTACTAGCCTCCTTGGGCTGGAGTTGCTTGTCAGGCGTTTTCTCGGAGCCAGTTGGCCTTGGTGGGAGGCTTCTCCCAAAAATGTGCGGAGCCATGGATGGCGGAGCCCAAGCGCACACGGATGTGCTTGAAGCGTTTTTTGGGAGAAGCCTCCCACCGAGGCCTCCCCCAAACCAAGCAGGCTGGGGCCGCAGCCAGAGGGTCAGCCCCCCAGTTTCTTCACCAGAATCTCATTAAACAGCTTCGGATTGCCCTGGCCCTTGGAGGCCTTCATCAGCGGCCCCATGAACCCGCCGAGCATCTTCTTCTGCTTCTTGGGGTCGGATTCCTGCTGATACTGGGCCACCTGATCCGGCATGGAGGCCAGAACCTCGTCCACCATCTTCTCAAGCTCGCCAGTGTCCGACACCTGCTTCAGGCCTTTGGCATCGATAATCGCATCCACGCTGTCATTTTCGCCGGCCCAGAGCGCCTCGAACACTTTCTTGGCACCCGCCGATGAAATCGTGTTGTCCGCGATGCGCACCACCAGATCCCCAAGCTGCTCGCCGGAAATCGGTGAGTCGGCAACAGATTTTTCCTCCGCATTCAGACGTGCGGAGAATTCGCCCTGAACCCAGTTGGAAGCCAACTTGGCGTCCTTCCCGCGATCAGCGGCGGCTTCGAAGAATGCGGCCAGTTTCGAGTCGCCAGCCAGTAGTCCAGCATCGTAGTCGTTCAGGCCGTACTGTTCCTTGAAGCGGGCCTTGCGGGCATCCGGCAGTTCCGGGAGGCTGTTGCGGGCTTCGTCGATAAAGGCATCGTCGATTTCCACCGGCAGCAGGTCCGGGCAGGGGAAGTAGCGGTAATCGTTGGCTTCTTCCTTGGTGCGCATAGAGCGGGACTCGTCCCGGTCGCCATTGTACAGGCGGGTTTCCTGAACAATGGTGCCACCGTCCTCGAGAATGTCCATCTGCCGCTCGACCTCATGGGCAATGGCCTGCTCCATGAAGCGGAAGGAGTTCAGGTTCTTGGTTTCGGTGCGGGTGCCCAGGGTATCGGAACCCTTGGGCTTGAGTGAGATGTTCACGTCAAAGCGCATGGAGCCCTGTGACATGTCACCGTCACAGATGCCCAGGGACGTGACAATGCCGTGGAGTTTCTTGGCAAAGGCGACAGCCTCATCGGCATTGGTCATGTCGGGTTCAGTGACCACCTCAATCAGCGGCGTGCCTGCGCGGTTCAGGTCGATGCCCGTCATGCCGTGGAAATCCTCATGGAGAGATTTTCCGGCATCCTCTTCCAGGTGGGCATGGTGAATACGCACCCGTTTGGATTCGCCACTGGCCAGATCGATATCCACATAGCCGGGGCCGACAATCGGGCGCTCCAGTTGTGTTGTCTGATAGCCCTTGGGAAGGTCCGGGTAGAAATAGTTTTTCCGTTCAAACACTGAGCGGCGTTCAATCTCGGCGTTGACCGCCAGGCCAAACATCACCGCGTAGCGAAATGCCTGCTCGTTCGGCACGGGCAGGGTGCCCGGCATGGCCAGGTCAACGGCATTGGCCTGGGTGTTGGGTTCAGCGCCATAGGCGGTGCTGGAGCCGGAAAAAATCTTGGTTTTGGTGGCGAGCTGAACGTGAATCTCCAGCCCGATCACAATGTCCCACTGCATAGTCGTTCTCCTGTATCGGGCTTATTGCGGTTCGCGCTGGTGCCAGTCGGTCACCTGCTGAAATTGATGGGCGGCGTTCAGCAGGCGAGCTTCGGAGAAATAATCCCCGATAATCTGCAGGCCCACTGGAAGCCCGTCCACAAACCCGGCTGGAACGGACATGGCGGGGATGCCCGCCAGGTTGATGGCAATGGTAAACACGTCCTCCAGGTACATGGTCACCGGGTCGCTGGTTTTCTCGCCCTGTATAAAAGCCGGGGAGGGCGTGGTGGGGCTCATCAGAACATCCACTTCCTTGAAGGCGTTGATGAAGTCCTGCTGGATCAGCCGACGAACCTTCTGGGCTTTCAGATAATAGGCATCGAAGTAACCGGCGGACAGGGCGTAGGTGCCCACCAGAATCCGGCGCTTGACCTCGGTGCCGAAGCCTTCGGCCCGGGTGCGTGTGTACATGTCCAGCAGGTCTTTCGGGTCTTCGCAGCGGTAGCCATAACGGGCGCCGTCAAAACGGGACAAGTTGGCCGAGGCCTCGGCCGGGGCGATAACGTAGTAGGCTGCGATGGCGAGGTCAGCGTGGGGAAGGGATATTTCCTTTACCGTGGCGCCGAGCTTCTCGTACTCCCGGATAGCACCCCGAACCTGTTCTTCCATGGCGGCACTGAGGTTGCCAGCAAAGTATTCCTTCGGCAGCCCGATGCGTAACCCTGTCAATGGCTCGTTCAGCGTTGCGGTATAGTCCGGAACGTCACGGTCAATGGAGGTGGAGTCCTTGGGGTCAAAGCCCGCCATTACATTCAGCATCAGCGCATTGTCTTCGGCTGTGCGGGCCATGGTGCCGCCCTGGTCCAGGCTCGAAGCAAAGGCAATCATGCCGTAACGGGACACCCGGCCATAGGTTGGTTTCAGCCCGGTCACGCCACAGAGCGCGGCCGGTTGACGAATGGACCCGCCGGTATCCGTGGCTGTCGCCGCGGGCACGAGCCGCGCTGCAACCGCCGCCGCGGAGCCGCCGGAAGAACCACCCGGAACCCGCTTCTCGCCCCGGCTCAGCCCCCAGGGGTTGGCAGTGGCGCCAAAGTAGCTGGACTCGGTGGACGACCCCATGGCGAACTCGTCCATGTTGGTCTTGCCCAGGCACACAGCGCCCGCCTTGCGGAAGTTCTCCGTGACCGTTGCATCGTAGGGCGGCACAAAATTCGCCAGCATCTTCGAGCCACAGGTGGTCGCCACGCCATTGGTGCAGAATATGTCCTTGTGGGCGAAGGGCACGCCCGTCCAGGGTGTGGCCTTGCCCGCTGCCCGTTGCTCGTCTGCCGCATGGGCATCGGCCAGGGCCTGCTCTTCCGTAATGGTGATAAAGCTATTGAGCTGCTCGTCTTCCTTTTCAAGGCGGCCCAGGAACTGCCGGGTCAGTTCCACGCTGGAAATTTTGCCGCTTTCCAACTCTCGGGAAAGCTCTGCTACGGATTTGTTATGCATGATACGTCCTGTTTACGTCGCTGTTCGTCGGGTCACTCGATGCCCTTTATTCAATCACTCGGGGAACCAGATAGAGGCCATTCTCGGTAGCCGGCGCAATCTTCTGGAAAGCCTCACGTTCATTGGTTTCCGTTACCTCATCCGGGCGCAGGCGCTGGACGGCATCCAGGGGGTGGGCCATGGGCGCTACCGAATCGGTATCCGCCGCGCTCAGCTGGTCCACCAGATCCAGGATATTGCCCAGATCCTTTTCCAGCGCTGAAACCTGCTCCTCGTCCACCCGAATGCGGGCGAGCACAGCGACTTTTTCAATGTCCTTGCGGGAAATGGTCACACTTCCTCCCATATATATGAAGTTTCAGTAACTTAAATGCGCGCTTTATATCAACTGAAGTTTGCACGGATGATGAGGGTGCTTGAGAGACAGCCTTCCAAAACTGTGCGGAGCCATGGATGGCGGAGCCCAAGCGCCACACGGACGTGCTTGAGCGTGTTTTGGAAGGCTGTCTCTCAAGCGCCCATGCACCCAAGTTCAAAAAGAAAGCGCTATGGTAACAGATTCAAACAATCGCGGGAGGGGCCAAAACAAAGGAGAAAAGCGCGAAAGGCGCCTCGGGAGCCCCGATGGTGCCTTGCCTGCGGGGGTGCTCACTGCTAAAGTTGCCGCATCATTTTTGCGACTGCAACTCTCAGGTTGAAACTACACGAATGTTGATCAAAAGACTCCGAGGTTTATTTTCCAGCGACCTGTCCATCGACCTGGGCACCGCCAACACCCTTATATACGTGCGCGAACGCGGTATCGTACTCAACGAGCCCTCCGTTGTAGCCATCCGCACCTCTGGCTCACAGAAAATGGTCGCAGCCGTCGGCGCCGAAGCCAAGCGCATGCTTGGCCGCACACCGGGAAACATCACCGCCATCCGTCCGATGAAAGACGGTGTGATCGCAGATTTCGTGGTTACCGAGAAAATGCTCCAGCACTTCATCCACAAGGTGCATGAGAACAGCTTTATCACCCCAAGCCCCCGCGTACTGGTTTGCGTTCCCAGCAAATCCACCCAGGTAGAGCGTAAGGCTATCCGTGAATCCGCCCTGGGCGCTGGTGCCAGGGAAGTGTTCCTGATTGAAGAGCCGATGGCGGCGGCCATTGGTGCTGGCCTGCCGGTGGAGGAAGCCAGCGGTTCCATGATTGTGGACATCGGCGGTGGCACCACCGAAATCGCTATCATCTCCCTGAATGGCATTGTGTACGCCGAGTCTGTTCGTACCGGTGGCGACAAGTTCGATGAAGCGATCGTTACCTACGTTCGCCGCAACTACGGCAGCCTGATCGGTGACTCCACTGCAGAGCGCATCAAACACGAAATTGGTTGTGCCTATGAGGGGTTGGATATCCGCGAGATCGACGTTCGCGGCCGCAACCTTGCAGAGGGCGTGCCCCGGGCGTTTACCCTGAACAGCGAGGAAATCCTCGACGCGCTCCAGGAATCCCTGGCGCAGATCGTCCAGACAGTGAAAAGCGCCCTGGAACAGTCGCCACCAGAGTTGGCGTCTGATATCGCCGAGCGTGGCATTGTGCTTACGGGTGGTGGTGCGTTGCTGCGCGGTTTGGATAAACTGATCAGCGAGGAAACCGGCCTGCCGGTGATTATTGCGGAAGACCCGCTGACCTGTGTCGCCCGTGGTGGCGGCAAGGCGCTGGAAGTGATTGATCGTGGCGGAATCGGAATGTTCTCCCAGGAGGGCTGACCTTGACTCCGGCTTTACGCCCCGACATTGCCTTTACCCGGCCGCCGCTCGTGAATGATCACGGCGGCGGTTGTCGTATGGACACCTGCATGGAGTGCGGGAGGGTGAGCTATTAAAACCATCTTTGTCCAAGGCCCCGTTCCCGGTTTCAGGCTGCTACTGGTTATTGTGCTCTCAGCGATACTGATTGTTGCGGATGCCCGCTTCGATCAGGTAACGCCGGTTCGCAGCGCGATCGGCACCGGCCTTGCCCCGGTTCACTGGCTTGGCAATGCACCCTCCGAATTCAGCGACTGGGTCGCCAGCCTGTTTACCACCCGTGAAGATCTCCAGGAAGAAAACGAAGCGCTGCGTGCTCGCTTGCTGATACTGGAGCGCCGGGCGCTCAAATATGCCGCCCTGGCCTCAGAAAACAACGAACTGCGCAAGCTGATGAACTCCTCAGAGGTCCTTGATGACCGGGTCATAGTTGGCGAAATAGTCGGTGTTTCACCGGACCCGTTCTCTCACGAAGTGGTGATCAACAAAGGCAGTCGCGACGGTGTTGTGGTCGGCCAGGCTATTCTGGATGCCAACGGCCTGATGGGGCAGGTCCAACAAACCAGCAGTTTTACCTCACGGGTTCTATTGGTATCGGACAGCAGCCACGCGGTGCCTGTGGAAGTGGTTCGCAACGGCTTGCGAGCTATCCTGCTTGGAAATGGGGACACCAGCACGCTTGAATTGGTGCATGTGCCGGATACCGCCGATATTCGCGAAGGGGATCTGTTGGTCAGCTCTGGGCTGGGGCGGCGTTTTCCCAAGGGCTACCCGGTGGCGGAAGTGGGCCAGATTTCCAAGGAGCCGGGTGAACCGTTTGTGAAAATTCGTGCTACGCCAATGGCGGAACTGAACCGGAGTCGCCTGGTGTTGGTTGTGTTTTCACCGGAACAGGACGACGCCACGAATGATGCTGAAAGCTCGCCCGAAGGCTCCGATGCTGGATCACCAGAACAGGATGGGGTGCGCTAATGCTGTCGGTGATCAGTTATCCCGTTTTTGCCCTGAGCGTTTTGTTTGCCCTGGTGCTCAGCAGTTCGCTGTTTCCGCTGGGCTGGTTTGAGTTCCGGCCGGAATGGCTGGGCCTGATTGTGTTCTACTGGACATTCCGGGCACCGGCCCAGTTCGGTATCCTGTTGGCCTGGTGCCTCGGTCTGCTGCTGGACGTACTGGAAGCCACCCCGCTGGGCGTGAATGCCCTGGCCATGGGTGTTATTGCGTTCCTGGTGCTGACCATTCACCAGCGGCTGCGTATGTACCCTTTGCCGCAGCAGTGCCTGATGGTGTTCCTGTTGTTGGGTATCAACCAGATGCTGGTGCATTTTATCAAGCAGACACTGGGAACTGACAGCTCCGGTTTCAGCTACTTGTGGCCGGCGCTGACCAGCGCTCTGGTCTGGCCGGTGTTGTGTGTGTTGCTGGATAACCTGAATCGCAAGCTTGGCTAGGATTGGAGGGCGCTATGCAGTCTATTGTTCTTGCCTCAGCGTCTCCTCGAAGAGCCGAACTGTTAAGGCAGATCGGTCTGTCGTTCCTGGTTCAGCCGGCGGATATTGACGAAACGCCCGCGAGCAACGAGTCAGCCGAACACTATGTCGAACGCCTTGCCCGGGAAAAGGCTCTGGCGGGAAGTGCTTCCAAGCCTGGCTGCCTGGTGATTGGTTCGGACACCTCGGTTGTACTGGAGGGCCGGATCCTGGGCAAGCCAGACACCACCGGCGATGCGACCGTTATGTTACAGGCGCTCTCGGGAACCACCCATCAGGTCATGACCGGTGTTGCTGTGGTTCACAAGGGTATTTGTGAGTCCCGCCTGGTGATAGCGAATGTTCGTTTCCGCGAGCTGCTGGCGGCGGAAATCGATGCCTATGTGGCAACTGGTGAGCCCATGGATAAAGCGGGCGGCTATGGCATTCAGGGGCGGGGTGGTATTTTTGTAGAGGAACTCCGAGGCAGTTACAGCGCCGTAGTGGGACTGCCCCTGCAGGAAACCGCAGCATTACTGGCCGGTGCCGGATACCCGGTATGGGAAACCTGGAACAGCAGGCAGGAGAGCCGCAATGAGTGAAGAAATACTGATCAATGTGACCCCGGTGGAAACCCGGGTGGCGCTCGTGGAGAACGGTATGCTCCAGGAGGCCTACATTGAGCGCACCAGCCGCAAGGGCATCGTGGGCAACATTTACAAGGGCAAGGTGGTTCGTGTATTGCCCGGCATGGAGGCGGCATTTGTAGACATCGGCCTGGAACGTGCGGCGTTTATTCATGCCTCTGATGTCGTCACCAGTCAGCAGCCGGCCAGCGAAGCCCCCGAGACACCGAAAACGGTTCCGGATATCCGTACCCTGCTCCGAGAAGGGCAGTCCCTCGTGGTTCAGGTCACCAAGGACCCCATTGGAACCAAGGGTGCACGGCTGACCACCCAGCTATCCATCCCCTCGCGCTATCTGGTATTCATGCCTGGCGTCCGTCATGTTGGTATTTCCCAGCGAATTGAAGATGAGACCGAACGTTCACGGTTGAAGTCACTGGTTGAAGAGGGTGCTGCCGCAGAACCGGACATCTCTGGCGGCTACATTATTCGCACCGCTGCAGAGGCTGCCTCGGAAGATGACCTGATCGGCGATATGACCTACCTGCACCGTCTGAACCAGGCCATTGAGGAGCGCATTACCCGAAGTCAGGCGCCTTCGGTGGTGTATCAGGATCTTCCCCTGTTTATCCGCACCATTCGCGACCTGATTCGTCCACAGACTGAGAAGGTGCGCATCGATAGTCGGGAAAGCCACCAGCGGGTGATGGAGTTCGTTGAGGAGTTTGTGACCGAGTTTTCCGACAAGGTCGAGTATTACCCGGGCGAACGTCCCATTTTTGACCTGTATTCCGTTGAGGATGAAATTCAGAAAGCCCTCAGTCGCAAGGTCCAGCTCAAATCCGGTGGCTACGTGATCATCGACCAGACCGAAGCGATGACCACGATCGATATCAACACCGGCGCGTTTGTGGGGCACCGCAACCTGGAAGAAACCATTTTCAAGACCAACCTCGAGGCGGCCCGTGCCATTAGTCGCCAGCTCAGGTTAAGGAATCTCGGTGGTATTATCATCATCGATTTCATCGATATGGAGGATTCCGAGCACCAGCGCCAGGTCCACCGAATGCTGGAGAAAATGCTGGAGCGGGATCACGCTAAAACCAAGATTACCGGGGTTTCCGAGCTCGGATTGGTGGAAATGACCCGTAAGCGCACCACCGAAAGCCTTGGTCAGATTTTATGTGAGCCTTGCCCCATCTGTGATGGACGCGGCTTTCTCAAGACCAGCGAAACGGTCTGTTATGAAGTATTCCGTGAAATTCTCAGGGTCAATCGCGCCTATGACGCGGAAAGCTATCTGGTGATGGCGTCCCAGAGCGTGGTGGACCGGCTGTTGGATGAAGAGTCCGACAACGTGGCAGACCTTGAGACGTTTATCAGCAAAACCATCCGTTTTCAGGTTGAGCCATTCTACAGTCAGGAGCAGTATGATGTGGTACTGCTGTAACGCCGGCCCGGCAGGCATTGGTTAGGCGTGGCGATTACCCCTGATGGCATCCAGTGTGGCTGATCAAACTCTGAAACATCTGTTACTTCGAATCGTCTCGGGCGCCGCCAGTCTGATCTGGTGGTTGTTGCTGGCGGTCGTCGTCCTGCTTGCACTTTATGCCGGAATAGGGCGCCAGGTTACTCAGAACATCAACGAATATCGCTCTTCGATTGAACAACGGTTGTCGTCTGAGCTGGGCCAGCCGGTCAGTATTGGTTCGCTTTCCTCTAGCTGGAACTGGCTGGATCCAACCATTGTCGCCCGCGATATCGTGGTCGTCTCCGAAAACGACCGTAGTGACGTTGCCGGGTCACTGAAGAGCGTCCGCATTGGCCTCGATTTTCTCGCCTCGCTCATGCGCCTGAGTATTGTGTTCGCTGATTTTGACGCCGATGGGCTGGAACTGACGATCAACCAGACACCGAGGGGGGCGGTGACCGTCGAAGGTGTCGATATTCCCGATCCCGTGGCAAGCGACCTGGAACTCTGGCTGGATATTGCCGGCGAATGGCTGTCCGACCCTTCCGTCAAGATTACACGCCTGGACCTTGGTATTCGCGACGCCAATGGCACCCTGCGGCACGTAGAGGTGCCTCAGTTGGATCTGATCTACCGGCGCGGGCTGTTTCATGCATCAGGCCGTGCCATGCGGCCGGGAACGACCGAACAACTGGCCAGCTTCGAGCTGGTTGGTCGGCACTTCTTCCGTGGTGACTTCACGGGGCAGGTTTATGCAGATATTAACTCCGGCCGGTTGTTTGATGGACTCGCAGAGGAGTACGCCTGGCGGAACATTCGGGCGGAAGGTTTTGATCTCGGAGGTCAGGTCTGGATGACGTTTCGGGATGGGCACATCGAGCAAGTCAGTGGCAACCTGGAAACGCCGTATCTGCAACTCGGTGTCGGTCTCCAATCCCTGGCCCCACTAGAGAACATCAGGGCGAAATTTGGTTGGCGCAGGCATGACACGTTGGGCGAGCGTGAGCCAGAAGCGGCGGCTAAGCCCTGGTACGCCACCGGTGAGTTTCACGTAAAGGAACTTGAGTGGGAGTGGAACGGCAATACGGTTTCTCCGTTCAGCCTCCGGTTCAGTCATCGCGACGGGGGCCGAAGATTGATCGCTGATGCGCTTCCACTCCAACCCCTTAGACGGTTGGTCGCAGGCATGAACCTGTTGCCAGGCAGGGCTGAAAGGGCCCTTGAGAATTATCGCCCCACCGGCCGCCTGGACCGGGTGATGCTTAATCTGCCCACGGATGATAGCGGTGGCTTTGAGCTGACGGCAGCGTTGAACAATATTGGCGTCAGGGCCCATGACGGTGCGCCGGGTGTGTCTGGTCTTGATGGTAGCCTGGTTATTGACCGGGAAGGCGGTTTCGTCAGAGTGAACAGCGAGGGGTTGTCACTCGGTTTTCCGGAGCTGTTCCGGGGGTTCTGGAGCCTCGGCGACGTCCGCGCAGGTGTGGCCTGGCGTTTTGAGGGAGGGGTAACCCGCGTATACGCGGATGATATCCGTATGGTTTATGGTGCCAACACCCGGCTGACGGGTGCCTTTGACCTGCGGATGGATCAGGGCGGGGAGGACAATTTGGGGCTGAGGGTCGGTGTGCGGGATGGTACGGCCGATATGCTTGCCGACTTCGTGCCAATGAAGGTTGTCGACCCTGACCTCTACCAATGGCTGACGACGTCGATCACCAAGGCCGATATCTCCAGCGGTGAGTTTTACGGTCATGGCCAGATTGATCGTGACGCCCCGGAAAATTCTTTCTCGTCCTCAATGGTTTACCGATTCGAAGAAGCCAGTATCCGCTACGACGAGCGATGGCCCGAGGTGGCGGATGCCAGTGGTGAAGTCTTTATTCAGGATGGTCGCACCCGGGTCGACATCCGCGCAGGACGAACGGGAGGGCTGGAACTGGAGCCCGGCGAGGTGAGGGTTGTCCCGGAGGGTGAGGATATTCAGGTGTACGTCGATGCGTCAGCCCCGGTTCCCGGGTCAGCGTTGGCTTTCTGGATGGACAACAGCCCCCTGGGTGAGCTGGCGGGAGAAGCAGGGCGGAGCATCGTCCTGGATGGCGATTTTCACCTGGATCTCGGGCTTGGTTTGCCATTGATATCCGATGCGCCGCCCACCATCAACGCCAGCGTCAGAGCCGATTCCGGTACCCTGACTTATCCCGAAGCCGATCTACAGTGGACCCAGGTCAATGGGGAACTGGGGTTTAACAGCGATGAGGGATTTTCCGAGAACCCCCTGCAAGCTCGGTTTATGGGAGCTCCGGTCACGGTTCTGATGCGGCGGAGTGAGAACGATCAATCGCTCAATATCCGTCAATATGGCCGCCTCGACGTTCGCCAGCTCCTGGATCGAACCGAGTTGCCGGAGGGCACGGGCATGGGGCTCAGTGGCGACATTGGCTACCAGGCAACGCTGGACGTCTCACCGGACACCGCTTCCGCCGTTACGCTGTATTCAGACCTGGCCGGGTTATCGGTCGACTGGCCTGCTCCGCTGGCGAAGGACATTGATGCTGAAGCGCCCCTGAGGGTAACAGTCACGCCCCGGCAACAGTCCGGCCTCGACCTGTCTGTCGACTGGCAGGATCGTGCCGACCTGAATCTGACCTGGCAGGCGGGGATGGTAGACATCGCCCTGAACGAACTGTTTCTGGGCGACCGCCAACTGACCGATATTACGGTGTCTGCGCGGCAGAGCGACAGTGAGTGGTTGATCACTACCGATTCGGAATGGGCCTCCGGTAGTGTCATCTGGCCCCGGGATGATCGACCGGTCAATGTTGATCTCGAGCGCCTGACGCTCCATAGAAGCGATAATGAAGCTGACGAAGGGCAGGAGCCCGAGCAGGCACAGGCATTTCGCGACCTGGACATCGGCAACTGGCCGGACGTGGATGTCCGTATTGCCGCTCTCAACATGGATGGGGAAAACGCCGGTAGCTGGTCGTTCCAACTGAGGCCCGAAGCAACACAACTGCTGGTACAGGACATTGTTGGCACTCTCAAATCCCTGACTCTGACGGGAGAGCTGGCCTGGAGCATCGCAGCCGGGCGGGAAATCACCCGTTTTACCGGTGATATCAACGGTAAGTCGCTGGCGGACCTGGACACCTTGGTTGGCGCTGAGATTCCCTTCCGCAGCAAGAACACGGCCGTTAAGCTTGATGTTGACTGGCCCGGCCGCCCGGATCAGTTTGATGTTTCGGGCCTTAGTGGCTCGGTCAGTGTGCGTTTTGATGACGGTGTCATCCTTGAGGGCAACAATACGGCTCAGCTGTTCAGGGTGTTCAACCTGCTTAATGCTGACACGCTCTGGCGACGCCTGAAGCTCGATTTCTCCGATCTGTACGAAGCGGGTGTCGCCTTCGATGCCATCTCCGGCAAGGCCAGCATGATTAACGGCCTGCTGACGTTGGATCCAGAGCTGCAGGTGGTAGGGCCTTCCGGCGCGTTCAAGCTGACGGGCACCTCCAACATGATTGAGGAAACCCTCGACATGAGAATGGTGGTGGTGTTGCCACTGACTCAGAACCTGCCCCTCGCCGCTCTGTTGATGGGGGCCGGTGCTCCGATTGGCGGTGCGTTGTTTGTCCTCGACAAAGTGTTGGGCGACCCATTGAGCAAACTCACCAGTGCAACCTATAGTGTAAGTGGAAGCTGGGACGAACCAGACGTTCGACTGAGGCGGGTATTCGATACCGGCAATTGATGGTTTTGGCAGGAGGGCCGTAATGTCAACGCAAAGAGACAACCCCGTCAAATGGCAGGCAAGTCGGGTAGCGGCGATACAGATGGTGAGCACCCATGACATCGCCGCCAACCTCGAAGAGGCAGCAAGGCTGCTGAAGGAGGCAGCCGACGCAGGCGCCAGCATTGCAGTGCTGCCTGAGAACTTTGCGGTACTGGCCACAAAGCAGATGATTGGTTGCGGTCGACGGGAAGCGGAACCGGACAATGTGATTCGGCAATTCCTGGCGCAGAAAGCGGCCGAACTTGGTATCTGGGTGGTGGGGGGCTCACTGCCCGTTGCGACCAGGTCAGACGGCTCCACTGTGACCGATCGGGTTCGTGCCTGCTGTTATGTCTATGACGACCGTGGCCGTGAGGTTGCCCGCTACGACAAGATCCATCTTTTTGACGCCACGGTGGAAGATGCCCAGGGGCAGTATCGCGAGTCGGATACCTTCGAGCCGGGTGAGGACGTGGTTGTGGTTGATACGCCGGCAGGGCGGCTCGGCATGGCCATCTGTTACGACCTGCGTTTCCCTGAGCTGTTCCGACAACTCCGGGAGCAGGACGCCGAATGGGTATCCCTGCCCAGTGCTTTTACCTGGCATACCGGTGACGCCCACTGGCGTGCGCTGATACGTGCCCGTGCCATTGAAAATCAGGTCTGGCTGGTGGCGGCAGCCCAGGGCGGCCAGAACAGCGAGCGCCGGCGCACCTATGGGCACAGCGCGATCGTGGATCCCTGGGGCCGAATACTGTCCGAGATCGATGAAGGGCCGGGTGTCGTCGTTGGCGAGCTTGATCGCGAAACACTCAAGGACATCCGCACGCGGATGCCCGTCTGGGAGCACCGGAGACTTTAGTTTCCGGTGGCTTCCGCGTCGTCAATGCACTCCCTGAGGTAGCGAAACAGCTTTCGTGGCTGGCCGGTATTCTTTTCTTTCTGTACGTCCCGGCGAGCGTTGCGCGCGAGGTTGCGCAAATGCTGTATATCCGCCGTTGCGCAGTAGTTCAGGAATTCGCCGACGGCCGGGTCGCCTTCCTCAATCATCCGGTCACGCCAACGTTCAGCAAGGTGATGTCGGCGGGTGTGCTCTTCGCTCCCGGCATCGAAGGCGTCGATGGCTCGAGTCAGCCCTTCCGGGTCGTCTTCCTGGCGGATAATCTTGCCGATGTACTGCAGGTGGCGGCGACGGGCTTCGTTCTGGCGAATGCGACGGGATTCCTCGATGGCCGCCCGCAGGGTGTCGCTGATGGGCAGGGTATTGAGCTGATCGTTACTCAGATCCAGCATGCGCCTGCCAAGATCCTGTAACTGGTGCATTTCACGCTTGAGTTGGGATTTGCTCGGGCCGAGGTATTCCGGGGCGTCGTCTTGGGAGTCGTTCATTTTGAGTCCGTGTTGTCGGATACAGGTTATCCGTAGAATATCGTCGCCAGACCAAGGAAGGCCATAAAGCCGACCACATCCGTGACCGTTGTCAGTATAACGCTACCGGCCAGTGCCGGATCAATGTTGCGGGACTTCAGGAACAGAGGCAGCACGGTACCCACGAGGGCCGCAGCGATCAGGTTGATAATCAGCGCGGCGGCGATAATGGCGCCAATCATGATGTCGCTGAACCAGAGGGTTGCCGCTGATGCAACCACCACCGCCCACAGCAATCCGTTCAGGGCACCCGCAATAAATTCGCGGTTTAGCAGCCAGCCCACGTTGGCGCCACTGATCTGTCCCACGGCCATGCCGCGGATGACCAGGGTCAGGGTCTGACTGCCGGCGATGCCGCCCATGGATGCCACGATGGGCATCAATACCGCCAGAGCCACAACCTTCTCGATGGTCGCCTCAAACAGCCCGATCACGGCCGAAGCGGTAAAGGCTGTGAGCAGGTTGATGCCCAGCCACACGGCCCTGCGCCGGGTGGTCTTCAGAATCGGCGCGAAGGTGTCTTCGTCTTCATCAAGGCCGGCCATGCTCATCAGGGAGTGGTCTGCGTCTTCGCGAATAACGTCAACCACGTCATCGATGGTGATTCGGCCCAGGAGTCGGCCTTCCTCACTGACCACGGGTGCTGAGATCAGGTCGTAACGTTCGAACAGGGTTGCCACCTTGGTGTCGGACAGCGTAACCGGTATCGGTTCGATGTCCGTGTCCATCACTTCCCGCACGGTTGCCGCCGGGTTGGATACGAGCATTTTGGTGATGGGCAACATGCCAATGAACTCGTCGCGCCGGCTGACCACGATAAGACTATCCGTCATCGGCGGCAGGTTGCGATGACGGCGCAGGTAGCGCAAAACCACGTCGATACTGATGTCCGGGCGCACCGTGATGGTGTCCGTGTTCATCAGGCCGCCGGCGGTATCTTCCGGGTAGGAGAGGACTTCCTCGACGCGTTGACGGTCCTGCTCGTCCATGGTGTCCAGGACTTCCTGGATGACCGTGTCGGGCAACTGCTGCAGTAAGTCGGCCAGATCGTCCGACTCGAAATCCTCGATGATGTCAGCGAGTTCCTGAGCGTTCAGCTGGCTCAGGAAGTAACCTCGGATATCGTCGTTCAGATACTGGAGAACTTCGCCTTCAAGCTGCTTGTCGACCAGGTTCCAGAGCAGGGCACGCTGGCGCGGTGGCGATGATTCCAGCAGGTGGGCGATGTCACTGGGGCTCAGGCCACCATTCAGGATGCGGGCAACCTGTTTCAGCGCGCCACTGTCCAGCGCTTCGCTCAGGGAGCGAAGGCGTTGGCGTGCTTGGCTTTTCTCCAGAATATCGGTCATGGATCACCCACGGTCAGAAAACCCTCGTATTATAGCGGAGTTAGGCAACATAGGTGAGGAAGAGTTGTAGGTGAATGCCGTAGACGGTCAAGGATGTTCAGCGTGGAGTTGGTTATTCGCCTTCCCCGAAGTAGTCGTTGATCAGCGTAACCAGCGCATCGACAGCTTCGGACTCATCCGGACCGTCTACAATCAGCTCGACCTCTGTTCCCTGGCTGGCGGCGAGCATCATGACTGGCATGATGCTTTTGGCGTCCACCTGTCGCCCTTTGCGGCTGATCTGAATGCTGCTGTCGAATTCAGATGCCTTGCCCACCAGTTTGGCTGCGGCCCGGGCATGGAGCCCAAGTTTGTTGATGATGGTAATGGGGCGGCGGATCATAGGCGGTTCAGCTTTCCCTGCTTTGCAGGTGGGGCAGTTCGGTGTGGCGAACCTGCACATTGCTGTATTTGCCCGAGAAATAGCGGCCGAGCTGGTCGCAGATATAAACCGAGCGGTGCTGGCCACCGGTGCAGCCGATGGATATGGTCATATAGCTGCGGTTGCTGTCTGCGAACGAGGGTAGCCAGTTTTCCAGAAATTGGGTCAGGTCCTCGACCATCTTACGGCTCAACGGTTCCTTTTCCAGGAAATCGATAACCGGCTGGTCGGTGCCCACAAACTGCCGAAGGCTGGTGTCCCAATAGGGATTGGGCAGACAGCGCACATCGAACACATAGTCCGAATCCAACGGTACACCGTGCTTGAACCCGAACGACTGGAACAGCAGCGCCAGTTCCTGGTGACGCCTGCCCGCAACCCGCTGCTTCACCATATCCCGGAGCTCATACATGGACAGCCCCGTGGTGTCGATGTAGAGGTCTGCCAGCTTGGAAAGCGGCTCCAGAAGCTTTTTTTCGTTACCGATGGCCTCCCGCAGGGAGGTTTTGTCATCACTCAGTGGATGCTTTCGGCGCGTGGCATGGAAGCGCTGCAGCAAAGACTGTTCATCGGCGTCGAGATAGATGATCTCAATGGTTACGCCGGTATCCTGAAGGCTGCGGTAGATGTCCTCGAAGTTGCTCAGTTCCCCGGAGAGGTTGCGGGCATCAATGCTGACCGCCATCTTTCCCAGCCGGCTGGAAGAATTCTGGTTGGTGGCTTCCTGCGTGAGGGGGAACAGGAGGCCAATGGGCAGGTTGTCAATGCAGTAAAAGCCCAGGTCTTCCAGAACATGTAACGCGGTACTTTTCCCGGAACCTGATCGGCCGCTGACGATGATCAGTTTCATAGCCCGTTCACCTTGGATGTGGAGTGGTTCAGCCTGTCTCGGCTGTCATCCGGCGATAGAGAGAGCCTGCATCAGTGCACTGACGCAGCTGGTCGCAGAATGCACGCTCGTTGAACTTTTCGGCAAGCTGGCTCAAAAGCTCAAGATGCTCGCTGGTGGCTTCCTTGGGGACAATCAAGGTGAAGACGAGGTCCACCGGCTGATTGTCGATAGCATCGAACGCAACGCCTTCTTCCAGGGTCAGCAATACGCCGACCACATGATCCAGCCCTTCCAGCCTGCAGTGGGGGATCGCGATGCCCTGTCCGATGCCTGTGCTCCCCAGTCGCTCCCGCGCGACCAGGTTGGTGAATATCTGGGTGTCGCTGAGCAAAGAGTCGTGCTGCTGGATCTGCTCGGCAATGGTTTCCATAACCCGCTTTTTGCTGGAGGCAGGCACCCGGCAAAGGGTTAGCTCCGGCGCGAGAATGTTCTCGATAGTCAGGGATGTGTCGGTCATGAATCGACTGCATTTCCGTAAAAAAAGGCTGCGGCACCTATTGCATGGTTAGCCAGTGCCGCAGCTCGATTAACTGTCATGCCGGGGCGTCGTCCTAGCGGGCGCCGTTCCCGTGCATCCGGTCTACGTTCTTTTCCTTGTGCTTCAGAATCTGCCTGTCCAGCTTGTCTACCAGTCCATCAATGGCAGCGTACATATCGCTGTTTTCGGCCTTTGCGTGAATCTCACCACCTATCACGTGAAGCGTAGCTTCCGCCATCTGGCGCACTTTTTCCACCTCAAGGGTAACCTGGCAATTGCTGATATGGTCGAAGTGCCGCTCAAGCTTTTCAAATTTGCCTGATACGTAATCTTTCAGTGCGGGAGTCAGTTCTACGTGATGGCCTGAAATATTGAGTTGCATAGGCTTCTCCTGTTTTCAGCTTGCCGGCACCCGTTAGGATACCGGCTGTGTGCCACAGCGTTATGCTGCAGGCGGTATACTTTCAGGAAAGGGCTCTCCCCGTGAGGCCGGGAACAGACGCTTCCTACACCAATCGCTTTCGCTCGTTGGACGGAGGAATGTGCATTGCCTCGCGATACTTGGCCACGGTTCGTCTAGCCACCTTGATACCCTGGTCTCCTAGCATGGCTGCAATTTTGCTATCGCTCAATGGCTTTTTCGGAGTTTCCGTTGCAATCAGCTTCTTGATCATCGCGCGGATTGCCGTGGATGAGCACTCTCCACCCTCGTCGGTACTGACATGGCTCGAGAAAAAATACTTAAGTTCAAATATGCCCCGCGGTGTGTGCATGTATTTCTGGGTGGTGACCCTTGAAATGGTCGACTCGTGCATTTCCACCGCCTGGGCAATATCCGAGAGAATCAATGGTTTCATGGCTTCCTCGCCATGGTCCAGAAACCCCTGCTGGTGCTCGACAATGCGCGTGGCCACCTTGAGCAGGGTTTCGTTGCGGCTCTGCAGGCTCTTGATGAACCACTTTGCCTCCTGCAACTGGTCCCGCAGGTAGGTGTTGTCGGCGCTGCTGTCCGCACGCTTTATAAGAGAAGCATAGCTTGCATTCACACGAATGCGCGGTGCAATTTCAGGATTCAGTTCCACGCGCCAGCGCTCATTGTGCTTGCGCACGATCACATCCGGGATGACATAGTCTGGCTCGGCCTGGTCCAGGGTGTCGCCGGGGCGGGGGTTCAAACCGGTAATAAGTGCCAGGACATCCCGTAGCTGTTCTTCTTTCAGGCGGCTGCGGCGTAACAGCTGGGCGTAATCGCGGTTACCCAGCAGGTTTATGTAGTGGGTAATCACCAGTCGCGCCTGAGCCAGCCAGGGTGTTTCCGGGGGCAGTTGGTTCAGCTGGATCAGCAGGCATTCCTGCAGATCACGGGCGAACACGCCGGGTGGATCGAAGTGCTGCAGGCGATGAAGAACAGCCTCCACTTCGTCCAGTTCCAGTGGGTCTTCATCGGACTCGTCCACCATACCTGAATGAATTTCCTCAAGCGGAGAGGTCAGGTAGCCGTGGTTATCAACCGCATCCATCAGGGCGTGGGCGATGGCCTGATCCCGCTCGCTCATGGGCGTCAGGTTCAGTTGCCATTCCAGGTGGTCCTGGAGCGTTTCGGTGGGGGAATTGCGGGTTTCGAAGTCGTGGTCGTTTTCGTCGTCGTTACGGGCTGCTGACGCGGGGGCTGACTGGTAAATGTCATCCCAGGCGGTGTCAACGGGAAGATCGTCGGGAATGGTGTCGGGGCTGTCCGTTTCTGATGACCAGTCAGGTCCGTTTTCGGATTCGTCCCACTCGGTAGCGGTGTCTGAGGCGGTGTTGGATTCTTCGGTTGACGCTGTTTCAGACGACTCGTTGTCACTGTCCGTTGATTCCGGATTCTGGTTGTCGTCGTCTTCCGAGGTTTCCAGCATTGGGTTGGATTCCAGTGCCTGCTGGATTTCCTGCTGGAGGTCCAGGGTGGAGAGCTGCAGAAGCCTGATAGCCTGTTGCAGCTGGGGCGTCATGGTCAGGCTTTGACCCAGCTTTAACTGTAGTGAGGCTTTCATAACCATGGTTCAGGATCCGTCACTCGGTCTCTCTCTTCCGTCACTCAGGCTCTCTCTTTACGTCATCAGGGCGCTTTCTGGAGCCGGGGTTGCACAAAAACTCTTTGTATGCTGGCTACTTGCCGCACCAAGCAAGTTCTTTGCCGAGTCTACTACAGGCGAAACTCGTTGCCTAGATACACTTCCTTGACCTGCTGGTTGGCCAGTATATCGTCCGAATTACCAGAGGCAATGATGTGGCCGCCGCTGACAATGTACGCATTCTCGCAGATGTCGAGGGTTTCCCGCACGTTGTGGTCGGTGATCAGTACGCCGATACCCTTGTCCCGCAAGTGTCGGATAATCTGCTTGATGTCGCTCACGGAGATCGGGTCGACCCCGGCGAAGGGCTCGTCCAGCAGGATGAACGCCGGTTCCATCGCCAGCGCCCGGGCAATTTCCACCCGCCGTCGCTCACCGCCTGACAGGGCCATGCCAACGCTATCGCGGATGTGGGTAATGTGAAACTCTTCAAGCAGTTCCTCTAACTTGGCCTCCCGGTCAGCGCGTTTGAGTTCGCGGCGGGTTTCCAGGATCGCCAGTATGTTGTCGCGCACGGTAAGCTTGCGAAACACGGATGCTTCCTGGGGCAGGTACCCGATTCCCTTGCGGGCACGGCCGTGCATGGGCAGGGGCGTGATGTCCTGATTGTCGATGGTGATGCGACCGTTGTCGGCGGAAACCAGGCCAACAATCATGTAGAAACACGTCGTTTTGCCCGCGCCGTTGGGGCCGAGCAAGCCGACGATCTCGCCACTGCGAATTTCCAGGGAAACGTCGATGACGACCTTCTTCTGTTTGTAGCTTTTTGCGAGGTTACTGGCCCTGAGAACTGCCATCGGTATCCTGTCCGTTAGGGTTGTTATCTGGATTGCTGCCGGAGTTGCCGCGTGGCTGGATGACCATTTCGACGCGACCGCTGCCATCGCCCTGGTCAGCAGAGCCCTCTGCGGTCACCACGCGTTCGGCGCTGTCATAATGAATGACGTCGCCCCGGAACAGGTTGCCGCCCTGTTCGATCACAGCTTCGCGCCGAAAGGTAACCCGGTTGTCGGAGGCGGACCAGGTGATTGTAAGTGCGCGGGCGTCGGTTTCGCCCTGGCCTTCCATGGCAGGCTGGCGGTAGCGTGCCGGGGTACCGGTGGCTTCAATGCGGCTGACGCCATTCTCATCCCGGTGGAGTACAACCTTGTCCGCCATAAGGTTGGCATCGCCCTGGCTCATTTCAACCGAGCCGGTATAGGTTGCAATGCCCTGGCCTTCGTCGAGCCGAGCATTGTCGGCATTGACCCTGATGGGTTGGTCAGACTCAAGATCAAAGGCCGCGGCGAACGGCATGCCCACGGTCAATGTCAGCGCCAGGACAATCGCTGAGACTGCCGTGCGCGATGCCACCGGTTGGTGCCTATTGCGGTGAGGGTTGGGCATGAATTTACTTGCCGGTCTCATAGCGTCCTTCCACGTCAGAGTCGAGTTCGAGGATTCGGTCATCAATCCAGGCCTTCATGCCGGTGGCGCGGGTCAGGCTGAACGAGTCGGTCAGTTCCACCGGGGCGTCTGTGTAAACAGTACGCTCTGTGTTATCCAGTGTCAGCGTTGACGTGGTCAATGTCAGGGGGCGCCCGCCTTGGGGTTGCTGGGACACCCGAACATCCCCCGTCAAGTAAACCAGGTCGTCAGCTTCCATGAATTGGCCTTTGTTGGCCTGGACTTGCCAGGGTGCGTTGCCGGGTTCGCCGTAGAGCGTCGCATTCGGCGATTCCATAATGGTTTCGTTGCGGGCCTCGAATTGCTCGATACGTGGGCTTTCGAAGTGTGCGGTAAGCCGCCCGGTCTCGTCGAAAGACAGATAGCGACCATTGACCACGAAACCGTCTGGTTCCGATTCGCCTCTCAGCGCGGCGGCATCCACCGGCTCTGATGACTCGTCACTTTGCCAGAGCAGGAAAAACAGTGCCACTATCGTGACAGCCAGCCCCAGAGTTCGTACCCAGGGCCGGGTAAAGAGGGCTTCAGCGGCCATTCAGTCCTGCTCCAGGTAGGGTTGCAGGCTTGCGTTGAGCTGCCCGCAGGCGCAGAGCAGCAGTTCGCAGGCTTCACGGACGGCGCCGCTACCCCCCGCGGCCGACGTGCAAAAATCCGCGTGCTGGCGCACCAGCCAGTAGCCGTTGGGTACTGTTATGCCCAGCCCGGCGTAACGGATTGCGGGCAGGTCCGGCAGGTCATCGCCCATGTAGGCAATCTGGTGTGGCGCGATCTCCAGCCGTGCAGCCAGTTCCCGCAGGGCGATTTTCTTGTCCTCTCGGCCTTGCATCAGGTGCGGGATGCCGAGGTCATTCATGCGTTTCTCTGTCAGCGGCGAGCGCCGTCCGGTAATGACGGCAACGTTGATGCCAGCAGCCATAACCTGTTTGATGCCCAGGCCGTCGAGAATGTTGAACCCTTTCATCTCATCGCCTGAAGCGCTGAACAGCAGAGTGCCGTCGGTCATGATGCCGTCCACATCCAGGGCCAGCAGGCGAATGGCAGCGGCTTTTTCAATCAGCTCCGCTGGCCATTGAGGGCGCAGAGTGTCGGCCATCAGATGACTCCCGCCCGCAATAAGTCGTGCATGTTGATAGCGCCGGTCAGTTTGCCGTCGCGATTGATGACGGGCAGGGCGTTGATCTTCAGCTCTTCCATCATGTTCAGTGCCTCGGCGGCCAGTTGGTCATCGTGGATCACACGACCGTTGCGGGTCATGGCCTCGGCAATCGGTGTGTTGTGAATGTCCACGGAGCGGTCCAGGGTGCGGCGCAGGTCGCCGTCCGTAAATACACCGACCAGGTCGCCCTCGGCGTTAATGACCGTTGTCATACCCAGGCCCTTGCGGGAAATCTCCAACAGTGCGCCGCTGAGGGTGGTGTCTTCCTGCACTCGGGGGATCTGGTCCCCGGTGTGCATGATATCGCTGACACGCAGCAGCAACCTGCGGCCCAGACTGCCACCGGGGTGTGAGAGCGCAAAGTCTTCGGTGCTGAACCCCCGGGCTTCAAGCAATGCCACGGCCAGGGCATCACCCATCACCAGAGTGGCCGTGGTGCTGGAGGTGGGGGCCAGGCCAAGAGGGCAGGCCTCCTGGGCGACACTGATGTCCAGGTTGGCAACGGCCTCCCGAGCCAGGATGGAGTTCTCGTTGCCCGTCATACTGATCAGCGGGGCTCCCATGCGTTTGATTAACGGCAAAATGGTCAGCACTTCGCTGGTGTTGCCGCTATTGGAGATGCCCAGCACTACATCCTGGCTGGTGATCATGCCCAGGTCACCGTGGCTGGCCTCGCCCGGGTGTACGAAGAACGAGGGCGTTCCGGTGCTGGCGAGGGTGGCAGCGATCTTGTTGCCGATATGGCCGGATTTGCCCATGCCGGTCACGACAACACGCCCCTTGCACGCCATGATGACTTCGCAGGCGCGGACGAAACGGTCATCAATCCGGTCGGTCAGGGCGTGAATGGCCTCACGCTCGATCTCGATGGCTCGGAGGGCGGATTCTTTGAAGGTCTGGCTGGTTTCGGTGTTCATCTGGCTTCCGGGTTCGAAATGTTGATGCTTTCGTCGTGGCAAAAGTATATCACTTCAACGGCTTTGGCTGCCCTTCATGACAAGACGTTCAGCAAAACTGATCATTGACATCAGTTCATTTTGTGAAGGATGGATTGAGGTTCACGGCAGGTTGACATAATGTAGCGCACTCATTAAAGGCTGGGAATGCGGGTTCACCGACACTCAGGCGGTTCTGGAAGCAGGTATGGACACATCCCCCTACATTGAATTGAGAGACGTGGTTTTCAAGCGCGGGAATCGTCGTATCTTTGATGGCGTCAGCCTGGACATTCCCCGCGGCAAGATTACCGCCATCATGGGGCCGAGCGGCACCGGCAAGACTACCTTGTTGCGGCTGATCGGCGGCCAGCTGAAACCGGATTCCGGCAGCATATCCGTAGCGGGGGAGAACGTTCCTCAGCTCAAGCGCAAGGCGCTTTACCGTCTGCGGGAAAAGATGGGGATGCTGTTCCAGAGTGGAGCGCTGTTTACGGATCTCAGTGTCTTTGAAAACGTGGCGTTCCCGCTCAGGGTTCATACCACCTTGCCGGAGGACATGATCCGCGACATCGTTCTAATGAAGCTCGAAGCTGTGGGGCTTCGCGGAGCCCGGGATCTGATGCCGGCAGAGCTGTCAGGTGGTATGACCCGGCGCGTGGCCCTGGCCCGCAGCATCGCGCTGGACCCTGAGCTGATCATGTACGACGAGCCCTTTACCGGCCAGGACCCGATTGCCATGGGTGTACTGGTGAAGCTGATCCGGGATCTCAACAGCTCCATGGGCCTGACCAGCGTGCTGGTATCCCATGATGTGCCGGAGTCCCTGAGTATCTGCCACTACGCCTGTATCGTTGCAGACGGCCGTATCATAGGCGACGGCACGCCCGAGGAGTTGAGGGCGCACCCATCGGAGCAGGTTCAGCAGTTCCTGCGTGGTCATCCGGACGGTCCGGTGCCGTTCCACTATCCGGCTGCGGATGCGGCTCTGGACTGGAGTGTTGCCGGGAGGGGGGATTGATGGACCGGCTGGCGGCTTTTGGCCGATTGGGGCTGAACGTGATTGCATCGCTCGGTCGCTCCGGGCGTTTCCTTTTCGGTGCCCTGGCAGGTGTTCCGCGGCCCTCGGTTGGTTTTCCGCTGTTGCTGAAGCAACTTTACTCGGTCGGTGTTCTGTCCCTGGCCATCATTGTGGTGTCCGGCCTGTTTATCGGGATGGTTCTGGGGTTGCAGGGATACACCATTCTCAGTGACTACGGGTCTGAGGCCGCGATCGGTCAGATGATTGCCCTGACTCTGGTGCGGGAATTGGGCCCCGTGGTGACCGCGCTGTTGTTTGCCGGCCGTGCGGGTTCCGCACTGACGGCGGAAATCGGGTTGATGAAAGCCACCGAACAGCTTTCCAGCATGGAAATGATGGGTGTTGATCCACTGCGCCGGGTGATTGCCCCGCGGTTATGGGCGGGCTTTATCTCAGTGCCCGTGCTGGCTGCTGTGTTTTCGGTGGTTGGTATCTGGGGCGGCATGCTCGTGGGTGTGGAGTGGCTGGGCGTGTTTGAAGGCTCTTTCTGGGGCAACATGCAGTCTTCCGTAAGCTTCACCGCCGATGTTCTGAACGGTGTCGTCAAGAGCCTTGTGTTCGGGTTCGTCTGTACCTGGATTGCGGTCTATCAGGGTTACGACTGTGTGCCCACCTCAGCTGGTATCAGTGCCGCAACCACGAAAACCGTGGTGTATTCGTCGCTGGCCGTACTCGGGCTGGATTTTGTGCTTACCGCCGTCATGTTTGGTGACTTCTGACCGCGGTATACTGAAACGTCAGGAAACAGGGGGCCGGAATGGCACAGAGAACAACAGAAGTGATTGTGGGGCTGTTCATGATCGCGGGCATCGCCGCCATAATGTTCCTGGCGTTGCAGGTCAGCGGGCTGACACCGAAGGCCCCGGAAAGTTCGTACACGCTCTACGCCAACTTTAACGACGCTGGCGGGCTGACGCCCCGGGCAAAAGTGTCCATGGCTGGTGTCACGGTGGGTAAGATCCGGGAGATAACCCTGAATCGGGAAACCTACCAGGCCCGCGTGACCATTGATGTGAACGCCAGTGTGGATAATATCCCGGCGGACAGCTCAGCAGTAATACGTACATCCGGGCTGCTTGGTGAACAGTACATTGATATATCGGTGGGCGGTGATATGGAGTCCCTGGGGGACGGGGATACGTTCTATTCCACACAATCCGCCATGAATCTTGAGCGGCTCATATCCAACTTTGCCTCCGGGCAGTCACAATGAAAGAAAGTGGTTCACGGGAGAAAACCATGGTTCTGATCAGACATAGCCTGATGATTGTTGCGTTGCTGATGGTGGCGCTGGCAGCACCGGCCCACGCCGGACCGGAGGAGGACCTCCGCACGTATGTGGATAAAAATACCCAGCGCCTGGTCGACAAGCTCCATCAGGAAAAGGGCCTGTACGAGCAGAATCCACAGGCGTTTTATCGGAGCATGGATCAGGAGCTGAAGAACTTCGTCGACTTTCGCCGAATTGCTGCCCGGGTCATGGGTCGCTATGCGCGGCAGGCATCACCGGAGCAGCGCGACGAGTTCGTCGAGAAGTTCAAGCGCAGTCTTTTCGACAGTTACGCTCAGGCTCTGGTGAGCGCTGACGATTTTACCATCGAGGTAAAGGAAGCCACGATCAACCCGAATGACGACGGTCGGGCGTCTGTGCGTATGGAGGTGATCAGTGCCTCTGGCAATCGCTACCCCGTGACTTATTCCATGTACGAAACAGATGAAGGACGCTGGATGATGGAAAACGTGATCGTCGAAGGTGTGAACATCGGGCTGGCTTTCCGTGATCGTTTCAGCCAGGAGATGGAGAAGAACGGCGGCAAGGTCCAGGCTGTTATCAACGACTGGGGCGATGCAGTGGAATCGCTGAACCTCGAAGGTGAAGTCGACAAATCATGAATGCAAGCCGGCCCGTGGTGACTCTTGATGGCGACACGCTATTGGTGAGCGGCGCGGTTGATCCGCTCACCGTGATCTCCGTCAGGCAGGAAGGCGAGAAGTGGATACGGGCGAGCAAGGCGGATTTACAGGTGGACCTGTCCGCCATGGGCACCGCGCACAGCGTGGTGCTGTCTCTGCTGCTGTGTTGGCACCGCCTTGCAGTTGCCCGCAGTCAGGCTCTGCGATTCACCGGCGTAAGTGCGCGGCTGAACTCTTTGGCGGCCCTGAGCGGCCTTGATCGCCATTTGCCGGGCTTTTCCTCCCAGTCCTCTTCTGAAAACCTGCACCATAGCTGACCCGAATGCCATAATTGGTTACAATCTCGCCCCTGATTTAAAAACGCCCGAGGATTATTTATGGAAGCCACCGAAGTTGCCGAGTTGGTTAAAGAGGCGCTGCCCGGCTGTGAGGTCGAAGTGCAGGTCGATGGCAATCACTATCTTGTTGTTGTAGTGGGCGATGTATTCGAGGGTTTGCCAACCATCAAACGGCAGCAACTGATCAACAAGGCGCTGTTCCAGCACATTCTGGACGGTACCATTCATGCCCTGCACCCCAAGGCCTTTACGCCGGCTGAATGGGCCGCGCGCCAGGGCTGACATGCCCGCAAACTACAGGACACCATTGTGGACAAACTTCTGATCAGAGGCCGCAAGCCTCTCGATGGCGAAATCCGGATTTCCGGCGCCAAGAACGCCGCCCTACCGATTCTGGCTGCTACCCTGTTGGCGGATGAACCGGTGACCGTGGGCAACCTGCCGCACCTGAACGACATCACCACGATGATCGAGCTGCTTGGCCGCATGGGCGTTGAGCTGATGATCGACGAAAAAATGAGCGTCGAGGTGCACGCCAACACCATCAAGCAATTCCATGCGCCGTACGAGCTGGTCAAGACCATGCGTGCGTCGATCCTGGTGCTGGGCCCGCTGGTGGCTCACTTTGGTGAGGCAGAAGTCTCCCTGCCCGGTGGCTGTGCCATCGGTAGCCGACCGGTAAACCTGCACATCCAGGGCCTGGAGCAGATGGGTGCCGACATCAAGGTCGAGAATGGCTATATCAAGGCGAAGACCAATGGTCGCCTGAAAGGCGCGCACATCTTCCTGGACACGGTGACCGTCACCGGTACGGAAAACCTGATGATGGCTGCCGCGTTGGCCGATGGTAAAACCATCCTGGAAAACGCTGCCCGGGAACCGGAAGTGGTGGATCTCGCTGAATGCCTGATCGCCATGGGTGCTGACATCAAGGGTCATGGCTCTGCAACGATTGAGATCAACGGTGTCGAGCGTTTGCATGGCTGTCACTACGATGTGCTGCCGGATCGCGTCGAAACCGGCACCTACCTGGTTGCTGCCGCAGCTACCCGTGGCCGGGTCAAGCTCAAGGATACCCGCGAGGATCTGCTGGAAGCGGTCCTGCTGAAGCTGGAAGAGGCCGGTGCCCACATTGATACGGGCAAGGACTGGATTTCGCTGGATATGAAAGGCAATCAGCCAAAGGCGGTCAGCCTGCGCACAGCGCCATACCCTGCGTTTCCGACCGATATGCAGGCGCAGTTTGCGGCGATGAATGCGGTATCCGAAGGCACTGGCACCATCGTGGAAACGGTCTTCGAGAACCGGTTCATGCACCTGCAGGAGCTGATCCGCATGGGTGCGGACATTGCTCTTGAGGGCAACGCTGCGATCATCAAGGGCGTGGATCACCTCACCGGTGCCCCGGTGATGGCAACGGACCTGCGGGCGTCCGCGAGCCTGGTCATTGCCGGGCTGGTGGCGGATGGAGACACCATCGTTGATCGCATCTACCACATCGACCGTGGCTACGAGTGTATCGAAGAAAAATTGCAGCTGTTGGGCGCCAGTATCCGCCGCTTGCCAGCCTGAACACATTGAACCGGAAAGACGCATGACCGATTCCATCACCATCGCGCTGTCGAAGGGGCGAATCCTCGACGAGACCCTGCCGCTGTTAAGAGAAGCGGGTATCGAGCTGGTCGACGATGTTAAGAAGTCCCGGAAACTGGTGTTTCCCACCACGGACCCGAACGTGCGGGTTTTGATCCTTCGGGCCACCGACGTGCCTACCTATGTGCAATACGGTGGGGCGGATCTGGGGGTAACCGGTAAGGATGTGCTGATGGAGCACGGCGGTGAGGGGCTGTATGAGCCGCTGGACCTGAATATTTCCCGGTGTCGGTTGATGACGGCCGGGAAGAAAGACTGCAAAGCGCCAGAGGGCCGTTTGCGTGTGGCGACCAAGTTCGTAAACTTGGCTCGGCGCTATTACGCGGCCCAGGGGCGGCAGGCCGATATCATCAAGCTCTACGGTGCGATGGAGCTTGCTCCGATTCTTGGGCTCGCCGACGAGATTGTCGATATCGTTGATACCGGCAATACCCTGAAAGCGAATGGTCTTGAGGCTCGCGAGCTGATTGAAAACATCAGTTCTCGCCTTGTGGTTAACCGTGCCTCGATGAAGATGAAACACCAGGGCATTAATCCCATAATTGAGAAAATGTCGATCGCCGTCGAAAAACGTCGGCAGGTTTCGGAGTAAGAACGGCTCAGGAAGGGCTTTCCAAAACACGCTCCTTCGGCACATCCATGTGACGCTTGGACTCCGCCATCCATGGCTCCGTACAGTTTTGGAAAGCCCTTCCTGACCCGTTCCCGGGCCATTTCCTTATCCTCAGACCAATGACACTTTTCAAACCGCGGAGTAAATTCGCAAAGCAGGAAAGAAGAAATGACTGATATCAGCATCAGACGATTGAACGCTTCCCACAGTGGCTTCGACAGTGAGTTGGCCAAGTTATTGGCGTGGGAAGACAGTGTGGATCATCAGGTGAATGAGTCGGTTCGTCATATCCTGCATGAGGTGAAAACCCGTGGGGATGCTGCGGTTCTGGAGTTTACCGAGAAGTTTGATCGCTTGAAGGTTGGCGCTGTTGCTGAACTGGAAATGGGGCAGGAGCGGTTGCGGCAGGCGCTGGAGGCTATTCCCCAGGGGCAGCGTGTTGCCCTTGAGAAGGCCGCCGAGCGGGTGCGTGACTATCACGAGCGCCAGAATCAGACGTCCTGGCAGTATAAAGACGATGACGGCACTGTACTCGGTCAGAAGGTCACGCCGCTGGATCGGGCAGGGCTGTATGTGCCCGGTGGCAAGGCTGCCTATCCCTCCTCCGTGCTAATGAACGCCATCCCGGCTAAGGTCGCGGGCGTGGGCGAGGTGATCATGGTGGTTCCTACGCCGGATGGTGTGGTGAACGATATGGTTCTCGCCGCTGCGGCGATTGCCGGTGTGGATCGTGTGTTCTGTGTGGGCGGTGCCCAGGCGGTGGGTGCCTTGGCCTACGGCACACAGACCATTCCTGCCGTCGATAAGATTGTTGGGCCGGGCAATATTTTTGTCGCTACCGCCAAGCGAGAGGTGTTCGGAACCGTTGGTATCGACATGATTGCCGGTCCTTCGGAGATTCTGGTGATTTGTGACGGCAAGACTGACCCAGACTGGATTGCCATGGATTTGTTCTCTCAGGCCGAGCACGATGAGCAGGCTCAGTCCATTCTTATCAGTCCCGATGCCGATTTCCTGGATGCCGTGGAAGCCAGCATCAACAAGCTGCTGCCGACCATGGAGCGGGCCGACATCATCGCTACCTCGATGACGGATCGGGCTGCACTGATTCACGTGGCCGACTTGTCAGAAGCGGCTCGCGTTTCCAACCGTATTGCGCCGGAGCACCTGGAGCTTTCGGTGGAAGATCCGGAAAACTTGGTGGACGAGATTCGCCATGCCGGTGCCATCTTTATGGGTCGCTATACGGCGGAGGCGCTGGGCGATTATTGCGCCGGGCCGAACCATGTGTTGCCGACGTCCGGGACGGCGCGTTTCTCCTCTCCGCTGGGGGTTTATGACTTCCAGAAACGGTCGTCCCTGATCGGTTTTTCTGCAGCCGGTGCCGACAGGATGGGGCGAGTTGCCTCTGTTCTGGCGCGTGGAGAAGGGTTAACGGCTCACGCCCGTTCTGCAGAGTATCGGGTTCGGGAGGGCCAGTCAGATGAGTAAGTTCTGGAGTTCACGGGTCAAAGAGTTGGTCCCCTATGTACCGGGGGAGCAGCCGAAAATGGCCAACCTCGTGAAACTGAATACCAACGAAAACCCTTTCGGCCCGTCTCCGAAGGTGATCGAGGCGATCAACACGGAACTGAATGACAGCCTTCGGCTTTATCCGGACCCCGAAAGTGAAGCTCTGAAAAGCACCATCGCGAATTACTATGGCGTGCAGGGCGAGCAGGTTTTCCTCGGTAACGGTTCCGACGAAGTGCTGGCACACATCTTTTATGGTCTGTTCCAGCACGGTGAGCCCGTGTTGTACCCCGATATCACCTACAGTTTTTATCCGGTGTATTGCGGCCTCTACAACATCGAAGGCAAGACCGTACCGCTGACCGACAGCTTTGAGATTGATCCCAAGGACTATAAGCAGCCGAACGGCGGCATCATCTTCCCCAATCCCAATGCGCCCACTGGGCGTTACCTGGCGCTGGATAAGGTTGAGGCTATCGTCGCCGCCAATCCCGACCGGGTCGTGGTTGTGGATGAAGCCTATGTGGATTTCGGCGGCGAGAGTGCGATCAAGCTGGTGGGGAAATATCCCAATCTGCTGGTCTGCCAAACGCTGTCCAAGGCCCGTTCCCTGGCCGGGTTGCGCGTCGGTTTCGCCATCGGCAGCCCGGAGGTCATCGAAGCCCTGAACCGCGTCAAGAACAGCTTTAACTCTTATCCTATTGACCGCCTGGCTCAGGTCGGCGCCATTGCAGCATTCGAGGATGAAGACTGGTTTCGAGCCACCTGCGAAGGCGTCATTGGCGAGCGAGGGTGGGTTACCTCGAAACTGGAAGCCTTGGGGTTCGATGTATTGCCCTCAAAGGCCAACTTTATTCTTGCGCGCCACCCGGATCATGCCGGTGAGGCGTTGGCGAAGGGGCTTCGGGAGAAGGGGGTTATCGTGCGTCACTTCAATAAGCCCCGCATCTCGGACTTCCTGCGCATCACCATCGGCACGGCAGACCAGAACAAGCGACTGGTCGAGTGCCTTAAACCGTTGGTGTAACACGAGACATTCAAGGCAAACCCACGGAGGCAGCATGGCTTCACGCAATGAGATACTCCGCACACTGAACGACTGGTTGGCCCCGCAAGACTTCAAGGACTATTGCCCTAATGGCCTGCAGGTCGAGGGCACTGAAGAGGTCCGAACCATAGTAAGTGGCGTCACGGCTTCCCGGGCGCTCGTGGACGCGGCGATCGAAGCCGATGCCGACATGATTCTGGTGCATCACGGGTATTTCTGGAAAGGTGAGGATCAGGCCATCCGTGGCATGAAACGGGACAGGATCAAGCGCCTGCTGGAGCACGATATCAATCTGGTTGCTTACCACCTGCCGTTGGACGATCACCCTGAGTATGGCAACAATCGGCAGTTGGCCGACGTGTTGGGTATTCTCAATCCCCGGCCACTGGGCGGACTTGTGTGGCAGGGCGAACTGAGCGCCCCGATGGCGCCCCGGGCGTTCGCGGAGTTGATCGGAGAGCGTCTGGCCCGTGCTCCGCTTTGGGTCGGGGACGGCTCCGCAGAGATTTCCCGGGTCGGCTGGTGTACCGGTGCAGCTCAGGGGTTCATTGGCAGCGCCTTGGAAGCCGGGCTGGATGCTTACATCAGTGGCGAGATTTCAGAACCCACTACCCATACTGCCCGGGAATGCGGTATTCATTACTACGCAGCTGGCCATCACGCCACTGAGCGGTATGGCGTTCAGGCCCTGGGGCGGGCCCTGGAGCAAGCATTTGGGGTAAGTCACCGGTTTATCGACTGCGATAACCCGGTGTAAGCGTCAGGCTTTCTGCTGCTTTTCGGCCAGGCCAAAGTCTTCGGCGAGGGTGCCTTTCTCCTGGGGGTCGCTCTTGGGGGCGTAGTCCCGGGGTGGCTCTGCATCATCCTTGCTGGCGGCGCCTTCCAGACGCGCCTTGGCGTTCTCTTTCTCGAGCTCCAACAGCCAGTCTTCGTCGTTGCACAGGCGGTTAGCGCCCCGCGCCATGTGCTGATTTACGTCCCGGTAGGTGTCGTTGAAGCGGCGCAGCAGATGCGCAGATTCCATAAAATGCTCGTTCACTTGCGCCTGATAGCGTGTGTACTCGTTTCTCAGCTCCTCGATCTGCTGTTCAGCCCGGCGCTGCCGCAGCGTAGAGCCCTGACCAGACCGGCCAACCAGTACTCCGATGACAATGCCGACAATCAATGCGGCGATGGCTGCCAGAATCAGGTTTGTCATAAGCTGTATGATCCTTTTAATGAATAGGAATTCCTTCCCGAAGTATACCGTCCTAAGGCCCGTTCACGCACGATTGCCTCGTGCGCCAATCGTCGTATTGCGTCGTATGTCTGGCTCGCCCCCGCTGTTGCAGCGGTTTCTCAGGGTGTTGAACGTGGCGAAAAAAGCCAAAATCGGCCACAATACGCCGCCGTTATGAATGACCATACTTCGGGAAACGCCTTAATGACACCCCAAAAGCGAATCCGTATGACCACTACCCATATGACCCCATGGGAACGATACCAGCAGGACCTTGAGCGGCCCGAGTTTCACAAAGACCCGGCCCAGGAAGATGCGGTCCGCCGTTTGCAGTCACTTTACGACAAACTGGTGGCGGCGGAAAGGGAGCGTGACAAACCGATGGTCAAACTTCGCCTCAAGTTCAAGAAGGGCAAAGAAGATCCGGTGAAGGGTTTGTATTTCTGGGGCGGCGTGGGTCGCGGTAAAACTTACCTCATGGATACGTTTTATGAAGCTCTGCCCTTTGATCGCAAGATGCGGGTGCACTTCCACCGGTTTATGCAGCGTGTTCACAAGGAACTGAAAAGCCTGAAAGGCGAGAAAAACCCGTTGGATATCGTGGCGAAAATGTTTGCGGACGAAACCCGGGTGATCTGCTTTGACGAATTTTTTGTCTCTGACATCGGTGACGCCATGATACTGGCAACGTTGATGGATGGTCTGTTCAGCCGTGGTGTGACCTTGGTTTGTACCTCCAATATCGTGCCTGACGGGCTTTACAAGGATGGCCTGCAGCGTGCCCGCTTCCTGCCCGCCATCGCGCTGGTCAAGAAACACACCGAGGTGGTGAATGTGGATGGCGGTGTGGATTATCGCCTGAGAACCCTGGAACAGGCTGAGCTGTACCACTTTCCCCTGGATGAGGATGCCGACAAGAGCCTTCAGAAAAGTTACGACGGGCTTGCGCTTGAGGCGGGCAGCCACAGCCTGGAGTTGGATATCAACGGCCGAAAGCTGACTGCCCTCAGCCACGCCGATGACGTGGTCTGGTTTGATTTCAAGACTCTGTGCGATGGCCCGCGCAGCCAGAACGACTACATCGAGCTGGCGCGGGAGTTCCATGCAGTGATCATCAGCAATGTCCCGGTGCTGGGAAAAGACAAGGACGATCAGGCCCGGCGATTCATAAACATGATTGACGAATTTTACGATCGCAACGTCAAGGTGATCATTTCCGCAGAAGCTTCGATTACGGACCTGTATGCCGGCGGGCGGCTAGGGTTTGAGTTTGAGCGCACGGAGTCCCGGTTGCTGGAAATGCAATCCAGGGAATACCTCGAGGCACCTCACAAGGCCTGATAGGCGTCGGACTAAACGAAGTCCAATTCGATAACGAACTACCCAAACGATAGAGAGATCAAGCAATGAGCACAGACAACGTCGTCATCGTCAGCGGTGTGCGCACCCCCATGGGCGGATTCCAGGGCAGTCTAGCCGCGGTTTCCGCGCCGGAGCTGGGCGCTATCAGTATTGCCGAAGCTATCCGCCGTGCCGGCTTGCAGCCGGCAGACGTGCAGGAAGTGATCATGGGCAATGTCCTGCCGGCAGGGCTCAAGCAAGGGCCGGCTCGCCAGGCAATGCGCCAGGCAGGGCTACCGGACAGCACTGGTGCCACTACGATCAATAAGCTTTGCGGTTCGGGCATGAAAGCCGCCATGTTTGCCCACGATGTGATCAAGGCCGGCACCAACGATATTATGGTTGCCGGTGGCATGGAGAGCATGTCCAATGCACCGTACATTCTTCAGGGTGTTCGCAGTGGTTACCGCATGGGGCCTGGCCAGGCGCCTCAGGACCATATGTTCCTGGACGGCCTTGAAGACGCGGAAACCGGTCGGCTGATGGGGGCTTTCGCTCAGGAAATGGCCGACAAGAAAGGCTATACCCGGGAAGAGATGGACGAATACGCGATTACCTCCCTGACCCGGGCCAAGAGAGCCATTGAAGAAGGGCTGCTGAAAGATGAAATCATCCCGGTTACCGTCAAAACCCGCAAAGGCGAGGTAGTGGTTGAGGACGACGAGCAACCCCACAACGCCAACATCGAAAAGATCCCGAGCCTGCGCCCGGCCTTTGCCAAAGACGGCACGGTCACCGCGGCCAATGCCTCGTCAATATCGGATGGAGCCTCTGCACTGGTGTTGATGCGTGAATCCGAAGCCGAAAAGCGCGGCCTTAAACCCTTGGCACGGATTGTTGCCCATAGCACCCAGTCCCAGCATCCGTCGGAATTCACCTGTGCTCCGGTGGGTGCCATCGAAACCCTTTTCGCCAAAACCGGCTGGACAAAAGACGACGTGGACCTGTTTGAGATCAACGAAGCCTTCGCCATGGTGGCGATGATGCCCATCCGCGAACTCGGCCTGGAGCCGGAGAAGGTTAATATCCACGGCGGCGCCTGCGCCCAGGGCCATCCGGTTGGCTCCACCGGCTCCCGCCTGCTGGTGACGCTGATGCACTCACTCAAGCACTACGGCAAGAAGAAGGGCGTTGCAGCACTGTGTATTGGTGGTGGCGAAGCAACGGCGATGGCTATTGAATTGCTGTGATTTGTGCCGGGTGGTTGCATCCAAATTTGTTGACTATAGTGAGTCAGTGCGAGGGAAGTCTGCCGCAGAGAGGGGCGTAATCGTAAAATCATACTTTTGACTGATCAAAGCGTTCGATGGCGTTAGCTATAGTGCCAACATCACGAGCACTGTGCATGAAGCCTCCAAACATCGTGAACACCAATAATCAGAGCAGCGACTCAGAACAACAATGGAGTAGCCTTCCAATGACAAGAAAAACACATCAATGGCAGCAGTGGACTAAATTGCCGCTGGCCGTAGCAGTTGCAGCCGGAGTATCCGGGCAGGCAGCTGCCTATTCATTTTACGTGGGGGATGTGGAAGCCTCTTTCAACACGACGCTGTCGGCGGGCGTTGGCTGGCGAACCGAGTCACAGGACAGAAGGTTGATTGCCCAGGGTAACCTGGGGCCTGAATACGCTCCCGGTCAGCCCTTGGCCAACATCGGTGCTTCTACCAACAACTATGACGACGGTAACCTCAACTTCGAGAAAGGGGATACCTACTCCAAAATCGTCAAGGGTAACAGCGAACTTTTTCTCAGCTACGATGTGGATAGCGACACGCTTACCCGGATAGGTGGCTTTGCGCGGGGGCGTTACTGGTATGACTTCGAGTTGAAGGATGAGAGCAGAGCGGTTGATCCTGTTGGTCAGCGTCGCGAACTGAACGAAGAGGCCAAAAAATATGCCTCCGGCGGCGAAATTCTTGATGCCTACGTATTTTCCGACTGGTATTTTGGTAATGTGCCGGTCAGCCTGCGCTACGGCAAGCAGGTGTTGAGCTGGGGTGAGAGTACATTTATCCAGGGGGGCATAAATACCATCAACCCGGTTAACGTACCTGCCTTCAGGGCACCAGGCTCGGAACTGAAGGATGCGCTGTTGCCGGTTGAGATGTTTTACGCGTCCGCAGGTATTACGGAAAATGTGACTGTTGAGACCTTCGTGCAAGCTGACTGGGAGCCCGTTCGCCCAGATGATTGCGGCACATTCTTCTCCACAAACGACTTTGCCGCTGACGGCTGTGGCCCGGTTTTGTTGGCCGGTCAGTTGCCTGATTCCCAAGCGGAGGCTCAGGGCTTTATCGCTCCTCGTCTGGCGGACCGTGAGGCGGATTCCAAAGACCAGTTCGGTGTCGCACTGCGTTGGTACGTGCCGGCCCTGAACGATTCGGAGCTTGGTTTCTACTACATCAAGTACAACAGCCGTCTGCCGTATGTCAGTGGCCTGGTGAACAATCCGTCTTCGCCCAGTGGTAGCCAACAGAACGATCCGAATGAGCCGAACTCCCAGTTTCCGAGCTACTTCATCGAGTATCCCGAAAACATCAATCTCTATGGCATCAGTATCAACACCACGACCCCGGGTGGCTGGTCTCTGGGTGCTGAGTACAGCTTCCGTGATAACGTTCCGCTTCAGTGGAACGCATTTGAGCTGATTTATGGTGGTTTGCAGCAGCGTGGCCCAAACGGGGAAATTCTGAGCAAACTTGAAAAGCAGCGGCTTGAAGAGTCGGGCGGCGCCAATCTGGCCGGAAAGCCTGTTGACGGCTACGACCGGTTCAACGTTTCCCAGGCGCAGTTTACGCTGATCAAGTTCTTCGACCAGGTTATGGGCGCCAGTCGCCTCTCCCTGATCACGGAATTCGGTGCCACCTACGTTCACGATCTTCCGGACGAAGATGAAGCCCGTTACGGTCGCTCAGGCACCTTCGGTATCGGTACGTTGCCGGTGGACGGTTCCAACTTCACGGGTGATTTCTGTGAGGCCGGTGCCAACATCAATACCAACTACTGTAACAATGATGGCTTTACCACGGCCTTCTCATGGGGCTACCGTACCCGTCTGGTGTGGAGCTACCTGAACGCGTTCTCTGGCATTAACCTTTCACCACAGTTGGCGTGGAGCCACGATGTGCAGGGTTACGCGCCTTCTCCGGGTGGTAACTTCAGCGAAGGCAACAAAGCCATTGGTCTGTCACTGCAGGCTGAATACCAGAACCGTATAACCGGTAATATCGGTTACACAAACTTTTTCGGTGGCAAGCCGTATAACGAGTTGACTGACCGTGATTTCGTGAGTGCGAGCGTTTCCTACTCATTCTGATTCGGCCTGAATTCGTTTAACGAGGTAATTTAAATGAAACTGAACAAGAAGCTACTGGCCACTGGCATCCTGTCCGCAACGTTGTTTGCGGGTAACGCCTTTGGCGCGGTTTCCGCAGAGGAAGCGGCCAAGCTGGGTGACTCGCTCACGCCAATGGGCGCTGAGAAAGCGGGTAACGGAGGCGCTATTCCGGCCTGGGATGGAGGTCTGACCACGCCTCCTGCCGGGTATAAAAACGATGGTATCTATGTGAACCCGTTCCCGAACGAAGAGCCAAAGTTCACCATCAACCAGAGCAACGTTGACCAGTATGCGGAAAACCTGTCCCCGGGACAGGTCGCAATGATCAAGCGTTATGACGATTACGTCATGCCGGTATACGAGACGCACCGTTCCGCTGCATACCCGGAACAGGTCATGAAGGATACTGTTGACAACGCCACGAGTGTGGAGTTGATCAAGAGTGGTAACGGCCTGGGTAATTACCAGACCGCTACGCCATTCCCGATCCCTCAGAACGGCCTGGAAGTTATCTGGAACCACATCACCCGATACCGCGGCGGTTCGGTCCAGCGTAACGTTGGGCAGGTGACTCCGACTGAGGACGGGTCCTTCAGCGTTGTAAAGTTTCAGGACGAGCTGACATGGAAGACGTATCTGGATGACTATGAGCCGGGAATGGACCCCAATGTTCTGTTCTATTTCAAACAGGCCATTACCGCGCCGGCTCGCCTGGCTGGTAACGTCCTGCTGGTTCACGAGACCATCGACCAGGTTCAAGAGCCGCGTCGCGCGTGGGTATACAACGCCGGTCAGCGCCGGGTTCGTCGCGCACCGCAGGTAGCTTATGACGGCCCGGGTACCGCTTCAGACGGCATGCGTACCTCCGACAACTTCGATATGTTCAACGGTGCGCCTGATCGTTACAGCTGGGAGTTGGTTGGCAAGAAGGAAATGTACATCCCTTACAATTCCTACAAGCTGGTGGACCGTGACCTGGATTATGACGAAATCATCAAGGCCGGCCATATCAACCAGAATCTTACCCGCTATGAGCTGCACCGTGTCTGGCACGTGCGTGCCACACTGAAGGACGGTGAGCGTCATATCTACGCCCAGCGTGACTTCTATATCGATGAAGACTCCTGGCAGGCGGCGGTAATCGATCATTACGATGGTCGTGGAGAACTGTGGCGTGTGGCAGAAGCGCACAGCATGCAGTTCTACGATCAGATCGTTCCCTGGTACGCCATTGAAACCCTGTACGACCTGCTGTCTGGACGGTATCTGGTTCTGGGTTTGACCAACGAAGAATCCAACCCTTACGAGTTTGGGGTTGATCGCATGTCACGTGACTACACACCCGCTGCTCTGCGTCGTGCAGGTACGCGGTAAGTCACCGTTATCCGGGAGCAATCCCGGCTGACTGGAAAGCGGTGGACCCTTGGGTCCACCGCTTTTTTGTTAAAGTCCTTGAATTTCCTCGAATGTTGGGAATTTGCCGGTATTTCGTTATCTTCCCGTCAAATTTTTGCAGCCTACCCCTGATTTAGTTTAACCTCTCCCTACTAATACTAAAGGCGTACCCGATGCAGGGCGCCGCAGCAACGACAAAGCAGAGATCACATTTGCCGGATAAGGGCCCATCGGGCTCATAGATTCCGGGCTTTCAACGGGGCAAAGAGTGAAACCATTCGATGATGGCCGTGCGGCCAACGATGAGTTCCAGTCAACATTAGGCGGTACTCATCGTGGCGAGTTGATCAGGGATTTGTTGCGCCAGCGAGTACGGATGCCGGAGCCCGTTCCGAATTACCTCAAAAGGCCAGCGCTAACCGAAAAACTGACCGGGGCAATAACACCGGGCTCGGTTCTGTTGCTTGAGGCGCCTTCCGGTTATGGCAAAACTCATGCCCTGAGTGCGGCGTTCCGTGAAACCTCCCGTAGCCCCGACACCCTCCGATGGCTGGCTTTGACCGGGCAGGAAAATGATGCCGGGCGACTGTTGGCCTTGCTTGAAATCGCGTTGACACCGCCCGGTGCCACCTCACGACCGTCAGGGCAACAGAAAGCTTCCAGCAATACGGATGCGCTTGCCCTACTATTGTCCGATGCTCACTGGAGCGACTCGGACCGCGACAGTGTGCTCGTGATTGATAACGTTGGCACCGTCGCCAATCCGGCAGCCATCGCCCTGCTTCAGCAGCTGGTTGAGAACATCCCTTCTGGTCTGGCGCTGGTGATGGTGTCCAGAAAGCCGCTGCCATTTGAGACCCACACATTCGAACTGGAAGGCCGATTCAATAGAATCGGCGCGGATTCCCTTGAACTGACAAGGCTGGAAACGTTCGAGTTCTTCCACGCTGCGATCGACCGTAATCAACTGACCACGGTTGCTGTGGAGCATCTGTTTTCGTTGACTGAGGGATGGATTACGCCTTTGGGGTTGTACCAGCGGGAACTGGACTCCGCGCCGGAATCCCGATTGCCGATACAGGAAACCTTCAGTGTTGAGCGTTTTCTCAGGGATGCTGTGCTGATTCATTTAACGCCTGGTCAACAGCGTTCTCTGAGAATCATGGCGGAAATGGAGATCGTCTCGGACGAACTGTTCCTGTCATTGGCTGATGCTGGGTGTGATCATGCCTTTCGACCCTCTGCAGCTTCGGAAAGTGGTATCCCGCTGCGTCCATTGCCGGGGCGTGGGCGCTGGTTCCGCCTGAACCCTTTGCTGCACGACTGGTTACAGACACCGGCCCTCGATGAGTCGCAGGAGCGTGCCCTGAAAGCCAGTCGCTGGTTTAGTGACCGTCATCAGTTTCCCGAGGCGCTGCGTTATGCGCTGGTGAGCGGTAGTCTTGAGGAATCGGTCCGGATAGCCTCTGAAGGCTCAGAGGCTTTGTTGATTGGCCAGGATACCGCTTCTTTGCTTCGGCTTCGCCGGTCGTTGCCGTCGGGGCTGCTGGAGAAAAGCGCGCGTCTGAAGATTGTCTACGGTTGGGTCCATGCCATCGGTGGTCAGTTCAGGCAGGCAAGAATGTTGATCAACGATCTCGATAATGGCGAGCGTCCCGAACTTGCTGGCCGGGTCGATGCGCTCAGGGCCTTTATTCTCCGCGGCGAGGGCAGTGTTGATGAGGCCCTGATGGTCGCAGACAGAGCCCTGCAGGCGGAGGAGTTGTCTACTCAGGGCCAGCTGGTGACGCAGCTGGTTCGTTCCAGTGCGCTATGCGCCGCTGGCAGGTTTGGCGATGCCCGGGAGGCCAATCGCATTGCCGCAAGGCTGGCTCGAGAGGCTGGAGACGCTGGTTCGGAAGTTCTGGCAGTCTATGCCCACGCACGGATCGAGCTTGGCAAGGGATCGTTGAAACACGCAGAGCAACTGCTGCGCACTGGTCTGGATACCGCCATGAACGAGTCATCGCGGCCCGCACGTGTTGGCGAAACACGCCTACAGCTAAATCTGGTGATGGTGCTTTGGCACCAGGGACGACAGGCGGAAGCAGACCGGCTGTTGGTGACCTGTGTTCGCCATGCTGAGCAAACCCGCGATCTTGGGTTGCTGCTGGCCATGGCGCTGAGGGTGTTGATTTGCCGCACCCAGAATCGGATGGACGATGCGTTTGCCTGGATTGGTCGTGCCGAGCGAACCATGCAGTCGTGGCAGGTCGACGAGTCCGTCTATGTGCCTGTGCTTGAGGCTCTGAAAATCAGCGGCTGGCTGGCTCTGGGTCAGACGGACACGGCGGCACAGGCTATGGAACGGCTCAAGCCATGGCGGGAGGTGAATTGCGTGCCGGAAATGTTCCCAATGATGCCTGGCATGCTGCAATGCCTGCAGGCGAGGATCGAACTGGCGCGGGGTGATGACATCAAGGCTGCTGAAACCGTCCGGAACATTCGGGACAACGGCGGGGAGGCATTGCCTTTCGGTTTGGACTTATATTCCAGGCTGCTGGAAAGTGTCCTTAGCTGGCGCCAGAAAGGCCCTTCCGCTGCCCAGAAAATACTGACCGCCACTATAGCCATGGCAGGAGAAGAGCACTACATCAGCCCCTTCGCGGAGCTGAGGGGAGAACTTCAGGAACTGCTTGAGAAAACCTGGACCCAGCTGCCGGATGCGCCATTTGTCGACGCAATAGGGAGGCTTTACGGTCTCACCGACATGAAAGAGCACGCGTCTCTGGCTGAGCCTATCAGCGACCGGGAGCAGGGAGTGCTTGAGTTGATTGCCCAGGGGTTGTCGAACCAGGACATTGCCGACCGCCTTCACATCTCGTTGCACACGGTCAAAACCCATGCTCGTCGTATCAACGCCAAGCTCGAGGTGAAGTCACGCACGCAGGCCATCGTCCGCGCCCGTGAACTGGGGTTGCTGTAGTGAAAACACTGTAACGTTCAGCCAGTCTGCTTCAGCTCGTCTATAAGAGCGTCCTTTTCTTCCCATACCTGGCTTACCCAACGCTGGAAGTCCGCCCGTATTTCACGGTTGTTTTCGTAGTCCATGCCCAGGAAACGGTGTGGAATTTCTCGCGTTCGAATATCAACCACAATCCGTTGGATCCGCCCGCACAGGTAATCCCAAATGCCGGACTTGCCGTCCGGATATACGATGGTCACATCCAGCATGGTGTGCAGGGACTCGCCCATGGCTTCCAGTACAAAGGCCGTACCGCCTGCGCGAGGCCTTAGCAGGTGTTTGTGGGGCGAATTCTGACTCTGGTGTTTGGCCGGTGTGAGCCGTGTACCTTCCATGAAGTTGAAAATGGTCACCGGTGTATACCGGAACTTCTCACAGGCGGCTCGAGTGGCTTCCACGTCCTTGCCCTTCAATTCCGGACGCCGGGCTATCTGCTCTTTGGTGTGGCGCTGCATGAAGGGGAAGTCCAGCGCCCACCAGGCCACGCCCAGTAAAGGTACCCAGATCAATTGTTGTTTGAGGAAAAACTTCAGTAACGAGATGCGGCTGTTCAATACGTGTTGGATGGCCGGAATATCGGCCCAGCTCTGATGGTTGCAGGTGACGAAGTACCAGTGTTCGCGGCTCAGGCCCTCAGCGCCGCGGACATCCCACTTGATGTTGTGAAGCACGTCAGCCAGCACATTGTTGAAGCCAATCCAGAACCACGCGATGCGGTTCAGAACGATGGTGCAGCCTTTGCGAACCGAAGGCGTCGGAACCAGCAACTTGATTACCGCAAACACCATCAGGATCGGGAATAGCCAAAGGGTGTTAAGAACAATACAAAGCACTGCGAGCACACCTTTGACGGGTGCGGGCAAGAACCTGGACATTGATCGATGTCTCCGGAATTCGAATTCACTCGGTTATGTGATGGTGGATTCAGCCTTCGCTACTGGTTTCGTCAGCGGTGGTGGCCCCAGGCAGGAGTGCCTTCTCCTGCTTTGCCGCAGCCAACTCAAGGAGCTCTTGGGAATTGGCTCCCCGAACAATGGCCTGGAAGTCTTCATCGTAATAGTCGAGGTTGTTGTGGCGGATCATGCTTCTAATTTCCTCCACATAGTCTTCACCGCGTTCGGAATACCCCAGCAAACCGGCAGCAAGGCTCGGGCCACTGGCGATATCATCACGATTGCGGGCTTTCAGGCGGATGTCCCTGAGCAACTGGTAGGTTGGATGGCGATTCAGGTTCTGGATGTAAGAGCGCACAGACAGATAAGGCGAAGAGAAGCTTGCGACTTCATGACTGGCACCCTCAACGCGTCCCCGGGGTACCAGACCGCAGCCCTGCGAAAAGCACCATTGTCCGAACAGGTTGTTGCCTCTACGTGCAAAACGGGAGGTGCCCCAGGCGGATTCATTGGCGGCCTGAGCCAGCACCAGCGAGGGCGGAATTACATCGAGGCGGTTTCGCAGGCGTCGGAACATGGTTTCGCTGCCGGGTTCTTCATCCACCCTCAGCCGCTCGGCCTGGTTCTTCAGCCAGGTCAGTTCCGATTTACTGAGCTCGTCCTTGCCGGCCAGGCTGTCGAGATAATCGCGCTCGATCAGAATACGGGAGTTTGCCAGCACGATACGTGGGTACAGGAACGAGAAAAACGCGGCTTTTTTCTCGGTGGTATCACGGTAGGCAGAGAAATCCGGCAAGTCCGCTCGTGACCAGCCAGGGAGTGAAGGCAGTTTGGCCAGGGCGACATCCGAGTCCTCGGCGTCGCGGTCGTGGTCCGGGTCGGGGGTATGCAGTATGCCCCACAAACCAAAAACCATCAGCGGAACTATCAACCACAGTGCCCGGATACCAGAAGACATAAAACCTCTCGTTACAATCGATATGACAGCAATTATAACAGGTTATACGCCAACGTCGCCCGGGTGGTTTGCTCCCCGCTATTCTGGCAAGCGTGTCGCCATGAGCAACCCCAGTACCTCTTCCTGGCCCTCTGTCTGCCTGAGTTGCAGGAAAAACTGATCCTGATCGCGGGTGAAAAAGCCGTCCAGCGTCAGGCTGCCGGCAATAAACGTTGCAGCCCCGGTGTTGCTGGCCGTGTACGTCAGGGATACCGTTCCGGGTGACTGTGCCTGTGGAGTGGAGACAGATTCGGCATTGACTTGATGGACAACCTCGAGCGTCCGGCCCTCCAGACGGGCGCTGCCGGAAGATTCAATCACCAGCAGGGCGTTATCGAAATGCATCAGCCGGTTGCTGGCCTGCTCCATTCCCACCCCCACGCCCTGAAGGCGGTAGCGCCCCTGGCTGGGTGGAGAGGCATTGGCCTGCTCGGCAGCCACCAGAATTCCATCACCAATGGCGTTGGTGTCCAGGTTGAAGGCCATCAGCGAACCGTTCGGCGTTGATGCGCCGACGGCGATATCCGGCTTCTCATCCAGGCCGGAGGCACTGTCGCGGTCCAGATTCAGGCGCCCGTTACTGACGATACGGTTTCCACTGTTTGGGTCGTAAACCCGGGACTGACGCTCACTGATGACCCAGTTGGCGTCCCGCTGGCCGGGGTTGTCTGCCGGCACAGAAACAGTGACGTTCCCCGTGTTGTCCCTGCGCAGGGAGTTGGTCGCCATGGTCTGGGTGACGGATGGGCCACTGATCTGCCAGTTTCCCACGCCGGCTTCTACCACGAAGGGCTGGTTCTCATCGCCCATGCGGGTGGACAGGTAAGCCACGTTGTAGTTGCGGCCATCCAGTTTCTGGCGCTCGAATCCTTCTTTCCTGAGCAGGTTCAGTTCAAACACGGACAGGTAGTGATCTTCCAGTGTCCGCTCGCGCTTCAATTCACCGCTCTCCGAGCGAAGTTCAATCGCTTTCCCGGCGCTGAAATACCCACTAAGGACTCGATCGGGCTGTTCGGTGCCGCCACCGACGTATGCGCTCATGAAATAGGGGTTGCGGGTCCAGCCGATGATCCGGGAGCTACCACGGCCGGTGATGCTCTGGTAAAGGGCGCGGCCGGCCAGCAGGCGGGTTTCGTCCTCCACGGTGGCTGCGCCAGGCGAGGATGAGTGGGTATTCAGGTCCCAGGCCGGGCGGTCGAAGAACTCGTTGCCATCGGCATGTATCAGGGCCCGGCGATCATAGGGGATATCGCTGGCCAGGTTGGTGACTCGAATATTGAAGGCGTCGAGGGAGGTTAACGTCATGCCCGGGTAAACATAGCCGGTACCGTTCTGGTCGGTTGTGGTTTCCTCGCGGGCGATCCGCACGCCCCATTGGCCGGAGCCGGCAATGCTGGACTCGAGAAACGTTTGCCCCAGTTCGACGCCCCAGAACACTGAATTGTAGTTCGCGGCGCTGGCTTCTATCTTGCCGGAGGAGCTTTCTCCCAATAGTGCATAATCGGCCATAGCGTCCACATATCGGGCGAAATCTCCCCGTTCCTCTAGCAGGTCGAGTGCTCCGTCGACATCCAGATTGCCGGGGATATCGATTTCAAAATCATGGACCTGATCGGCGAGCGTGGGCCAGACGTACTTGTTCAAGCACAGTGAGCCATTGACGTCGTTCACACAGTCCATGATCTGAGAGAACTCGCCTGAGCTGTAGAGGTCCAGCGAGTTGGTCACGAGGTATTCCGAAAACGGGTTCACTTTCACGTCCCTGTCTTCATCGGCCGCCAGTGATCGCATGCGGCTGTTGCCATAAGTGGCTTCGATAACGACATTGGGTCCTATTGGTCGTCCATTCTCAAAACGGATGACGGTTCGCCCGCTGTCTTCCCGGCGGGACCGAGTCTCTACGGAGCCGAGCTCGCGGAGGGTCTGATCGGTCAGGTAAACCCGAATGGTGTCGGGCTCCACAATCCTTAGGTTGCGGCGCGTCAACTCACCACCTGGTGCAACGGATTCCGGCACCTCCATGGTAATCCGCACTTCATCTTTGGCCAGGCCGGACGCATTGTTGGAATCGCCGGTTGAGCCGGGCGTGAAGTCATCGATCGCGTTTTTTGTCGGCGGGAAGCTGTTTCCCCGGCCTGCCACGTCGTCGTTCGCGTCGCCACTACCGTCACAGCCGATCATCAACGTAACAGTGGAAAGAGTGAATACAGCGGTGAAGGTCCGTGCAGCTAGGTGAAACATAGGGTTGTCCATGCCAGATAAAACGTTCCAGAAGCGTGAGCCAGAAGTCTATCAAGTTGGCAAGGCACAAAGAGTGAGGAAGGGCACGAAATGGGGAGCGGTAACCCCGCCCTGGTAGAGGCGGGCAGGGTTACTCTGCGGAATCAGGACCTGATCAGAAGAAGATCTTCATACCGGCCATCACGCCTTCATCCAGGTTCAAATCACCACGACCGTCAAAGTCGGTATTCAGGTAGCGGTAACCGGCAAACACCTCAGCGTTGCGGATAACACGGTAGCTGCCGCGAAGCTCAAGGCTGGTGAGGTCATCGGAATCGCCAAAGGCAATGATGCTGGGCGCGTAGTGAAGCCCGCCGGTGAATGACAACCCGGGTACGTTGGGTACATTCACGGTGGCAAAGCCGCCGAGGGCCACGGCGCCGCCGTCCAGCCGATCATCATCCCATCCGAAGGCGCGAACACCAATGCCCGCTGTGGTGGGCAGGTTGCCAATGGCGGTGCGGCCCTGGGCGTGGAAATCCACGTTGCCGATGTGACGGCTGCCTTCGTGATAGGTATAGCCGGTGCCGACCTGGATGTCGGAATTGGTGCCGAAGAAGTTGACCTGGCCCTTGACCGAGTCGTTGGTCAGGCTCAGGTCCACATCGGAGGCGTATACAGGTGCTGCCGCAAGTGACAGAACGATAAGGGGAATTCGGGACGCTTTCATTCTTCGACCTTCTTAATGTTTGAATGTAACCGCCGGAATGTTAACGGTCCGGCCCAAGTGGCTCAACTTAAAACGGGTTAAGGGCGGGTTAATGCGGGCGATCAATGGGTGGTTGTGTCGCCGCCCTGATCCAGATCGTCGGGGGACGCATTTTCTGCGGGAACACGATATTCCTCATTGGCCCAGGCGCCCAGATCAATCAGTTTACAGCGTTCGGAGCAGAAAGGGCGAAACGGGTTGTTCTCATTCCATTCCGCGGACTTTTTACAGGTGGGACATTCTACGTTCATGGTGGCCTTGTGTCGGGTATTCAGGTGGATGCGGAGGCTTGGCAGTATTGTTCCAGAACCGCCCGCAACATTTCAATATTGACCGGCTTGGCAACAAACGAGTCCATGCCTGCCTCGCGGCAGCGCTCTTCATCCTTTTCCATAGCGCTTGCGGTCAGCGCCACCACAGGTACCCGATTACGGTTGTGGTCCTTCTCCCATTGGCGCAGGCGGCGAGTGGCCTCGAAACCATCCACCCGGGGCATCACACAATCCATGAAGATCAAATCAAAAGGGTGCCATTGCCAGAGACTGGAGGCGGCTTCGCCGTCATTCGCCGTCATCACATCACAGCCCAGCTTTTCCAGCAGGCGGCGGGTGAGGGTACGGTTGACCGGGTTATCTTCCACCAACAGAACTTTCATGCGGCCGCAGGGTAATTCCTGGCGGCGGGTATTGTCACTGACGGCTTGCAGGGAAAACCGGGTCAGGAAGCGACGTTCATTACGGACGGAATCCGAAAACAGTTGGTGCAGGATAGGGGTCAGGCACGATTCCCGCAGGGACTTGCTCAGGAAGGCATCGGCACCGGCCTGCCGGAAATGCTCTGCATCCCCCCGCTGGGGGTTGGACGACAGAATCAATAGCCGTGTATGGCCCCATTCCGGGTTGCTGCGGATCTGTCGGCATAACAGGTCACTGTCCATATCCGGTACGAACCCGTCCAGTACCAGCGCATCAAAGGGCCTGCGGTTGTCCGAGGCCAGCCGCAATGAGGTCAGTGCTTCACCGGCGGATTTCACCGCTTCGATATCCAGCTCATGGCGCGAAAGCATTTCCAGGGTGATTTTGCGGGACAGTTCATAGGAGTCCACCACCAGAATGTGCCGCCCGCGGATCATGCTGGTATCCGGTCGGCCGCGGGCGGCGCTCTCCGGCGCGACCTGCAGGCTGAGCTCCATCCAGAAGGTGGAACCCTCGCCGGGTTTGCTCTCGAGGTCCAGTGAGCCGTCCATCAACTGAACCAACTGGCGGCAAATGGTCAGGCCCAGGCCTGCCCCCGGCAATTGTCGCTGAAAACGCTGACCGAGCTGAACGTAGGGTTCGTACACCAGCGGTATGTCCTCGGGGTTGATCCCCACGCCCGTGTCTTCAACCGCCACCCGAAGTCGTACGTTGTTATCCCGCCGACCCAGCACCTCGATGCTGATCAGCACGTGCCCGGAGTCGGTAAACTTGATGGCGTTGGATGTCATGTTGAGCAGAATCTGCCTCAACCGTACCGGATCCCCTTTCAGGGCCCAGGGCAGGTTCTCGTCAATTCGCAGTTCCAGCGCCAGACCCTTTTCCCGAGCCCGTGCACCCAGCATATGCACCAGATCATTCAAGGTGTCGCGAAGGTCAAAGGGAATGTCATCCAGCACCAGCTTGCCGGCTTCCATACTGGAGATGTCCAGCAGGTCATTGATAATGGCCGACAATCCCTCCGAAGCGTTGAGCAGGGTGTGGACATATTCCCGCTGGTCCTGATCGAGGGGGGTATCTGACAGGAGATTGGCGTAGCCCAGCACCGATTGCAGCGGAATGCGCAACTCATGGCTGACGTTGGCCAGGAACTGATTCTTGGCATGGTTTGCCCGCACGGCTTGATCTCGTTCATCCTGGGATTGGATGGAGGTCTGGCGCAGGGAGCGGGTGTCTTCCAGCAGCTGCAGGCGCATGGTGTTCAGCGCCTGTTCCAGTTCACTCAGTTCGTCACCCCGCTTTGGGGGCTTGCGGCGAAGCCTCAGCGGTTCAATCAATGCGTCCAGGTTAAGCCGGGCGGCGTAGTCGGCAATCGATTCCAGATGACGGGAAAGGGTGAGCCGAACAATGACCAGAAGCCCGAGGGTGCCCAGCATCACGATCATCGACTGGAACAGCAGTGTGAGCAACGCCCGGTCCATCAACTCGTTGTAGACGGTTTCCACAGACGACGTCACAGTCAAGGTGCCCATGGCTTCCGGGCTATTGAAGGACGCGCGATTGAACACCAGGGGGAAGGATTGGCTGATCACCCGGCCATCCGGATAGGTACCCGTGTTGAACTCCTCGCCAGCGGCGGTGATCACCCGGGCATGCTGGATAACCGGAATGGCGCGCATGTCATCCAGGCTGTTGGCAACCTCGCTGTAGTTCATCAGCCAGAGGTTGTTGCTCATACTGCCGGCAACCAGTTCCGCAGCGCGTTCCTGGGTGCTGCGCAACTCTTCGGTTCTGCGCTCAAACTCGCCAATCATCTGAACGCCGGTGGCAGCCAGCGACAGGATCAGGCTGAACAACAGAACATATACCAGCAGCCTGGCAGCCAGTGGCCGTACACCTATTCGTCTGAATAACCGGATCGGAGGCAAGGCACGCATTCCCTGTGTCGAAAAATCAACCGATCTGCAGTTTAACAGACCGTTAGCACTTCGACACGTTCCTGTGACTCATCATGGACAAAGCGGAAGCGCACGTTCAGATCGTACAAATGCGCTCCGTATATCCGTTCTTCATCCCGGCCACGCCGGAACGACGGGCGAGGGTCGTAGCTCACCACATCTTCTATCAAGTCTCGGAAATCCGGATACTGATCCGCTGGCAAGGCTGCGAGCTGTTGGTCAGCCTCATCCAGGAACACTACCGGTAGACGATCCGTCGGTGCGGACTCCGCCCAACCCAGGGTGGCTTCCGGCACTGAATCTGCAAATGGCAGATAGGGCTTGATGTCCAGGATGGGGGTGCCGTCGATAAGATCGTGGTCCCCAATCCGCAACACCAGGCGACCGCCCGCGTCCCGCGTCAGTCCTTCGTTTCTCACGACTGACAGCCCCAGGCTGTTGGGGCGGAAAGGTGACCGGCTGGCGAACACACCTATCTTTTTGTTGCCTCCCAGCCGGGGTGGCCGAACCACCGGCCGCCATTCCGCCCGTACCGCCTCATGGAACTGGAACGTCAGCCACAGGTGACTGGCCGTCTCCAACCCTCGGAACGCATCCTCGCGATCGAAGGGCGATTGGATGATCAGGTCAGCGTGGGCAAAGCGGGTCAGTCCTGGTTGTCGGGGTACACCAAACTTGTCCCGGAAGCAGGAGCGGGTAATGGCGATGGGGGTCAGCGTCAAGGCATCAACGGCGGGGCGGGAGGGGTGTCGGCTCATAGACACTAGCGCCCAAAGGTTGCCAGGAACGTCTGGTGTAACTGTTCAACCTGACGCTCAACATCCATCATAGCCAGATTGTTGTCCACCACGTCATCGGCTTTCTGGAGTCGCTTCTCACGGGCCATCTGGGCGGCAATGATTCGCTCTACCTGTGCTCTGTCGTCGGTGTCCCTGGCCATGGTTCTTTTGATCTGCACATCGACCGGCACATCCACCACGACGATTTTATCGACCAGTTCATGCTGGTCGGTTTCCAACAACAAAGGCGACACCAGAAGCACATAGGGTAGGGAATAGTTATCCGGACGCAGTTGCCGCATCAGCTCCTCACGGATCACCGGGTGCAACAGCTCCTCGAGCCAAGCGCGCTCCTCCGGCGCATCGAATACGATTCGCCTCAGCGCCGCACGGTCCAGGCTGCCATCCGGCAGCAGGATCTCTTGCCCAAAATGCTCCGCAATCTTTTCAAGGGCAGGTGTGCCGGGTTCGACGACTTCGCGGGCAACATCATCCGCATCCACCCAGTGCACACCCAGTGCTCCGAACAGCCGTGCAACCGTGGATTTGCCAGAACCGATTCCGCCGGTAAGGCCTACGACTGCCATTCAGACCCCCAGATAGGCATACCACGCCGCCTGAATTTCCGAACCAAACCAAAGGCACAGCAAACCCGCTGCCGCCAAATAGGGCCCGAACGGAATTGGCACTTCGCGGCCGTGCTTGCGGAACACCATCAAACTAATCCCCACAACGGCACCGACCAAAGACGACAACAAAATCACCGCCGGCAGCAATTCCCAGCCCAGCCAGGCGCCCAGCGCCGCCAATAACTTGAAATCGCCGTGGCCCATGCCCTCCTTGCCGGTTACCAACTTGAACAGCCAGTACACCGACCACAGCGACAGATAGCCTGCCACCGCGCCCCAGAAGGCACTGCTGAAATCCGTCAGCACGCCGAAGTAATTCAGGATTAGCCCCAGCCACATGAGGGGCAGCGTCATGCTGTCTGGCAGCAGCTGGGTGTCGAAATCGATTACCGTCAGCGCGATCAGCACCCAAACCAGCAACAGCGACCAAAGCGCAGCTTCAGACGGCCCCATGACCAGAATGGTCACCACCGAAAACAGCGCGGTAATTGCCTCAATGATTGGGTATCGCGGTGAAATGCCGGCTTTGCATGATGCGCATTTGCCGCCCAAAACCAGGTAGCTGATGACCGGGACGTTTTCCCAGGCGCGAATCCCGTGACCGCAGGAAGGGCAGGTGGAGGCAGGTTTGGAGAGCGTAATCGGCTCATCGTTCTTGCGCTGATCGTCTGATAGCTCCAGGAACTCTTCGCATTGGCAGCGCCAGTCCTGCTGCATCATCTTCGGCAGGCGAAGGATCACCACATTCAGGAAGCTACCGATGCAGAGGGAGAAGAAAATGACTGCGGTATAGAGAAGCCAGGGCGTGGCGAGGAACGTATCAACGGAAATCATCAAAACTCTCAATCTGTGCCATTAAAGCCCCCCTCCCATTGCGGAAGAGGGGTGGGGAGAGGGGTTGGTGAAAGGAAGGGCGTGATCAGCCAACCACCTGACCCATCTGGAAGATCGGCAGGTACATAGCGATGATCAAGCCGCCTACGAGTACGCCCAGTACCGCCATGATGATCGGCTCCAGCAGGGCTGTGAGGTTGTCGACCATGTCATCCACCACCGCTTCGTAATGGACGGCGACTTTCTCCAGCATTTCATCCAGGTTACCGGATTCTTCACCAATGGCGGTCAATTGCACGGCCATAACCGGGAACACATCCTGTTGGCGCATGGTGGCCTGCAGTTGGGTGCCGCTCGAAACATCGTTCTTTATTCGTTGAATAGCATCCCGATAAACGGCATTGCCGGTTGCGCCGGCAACAGAGTCAAGCGCGTCAACAAGCGGAACACCGGCCGCGAAGGTCGTAGAAAGTACGCGCCCAAACTTGGCTACGGCCGATTTGTCCAGGATTTCGCCCACGACAGGCAGTTTCAAAATGTATTTGTCCACGAAGTCAGAGAACTTCTGAGACCGTCGCACCGCTTCTTTGAACAAGAAAATCGTGCCCATAATGCCCAGTAACACCACAAACCACCAAGCTTGTAGCCACTCAGACAGTCTGACAACCATCTGCGTGAACACGGGTAGCTCAGCGCCAAAGCCCTTGAACAGGCTTTCGAACTGGGGTACCACTTTTACCAGCAGGATGGCCGTTACGACGATAGCGACCACAACAATAGCAGCAGGGTAGGTCATCGCTTTCTTTACTTTTTTCTTAAGAATTTCAGTTTTCTCAAGATATGTGGCGATGCGGTCCAGCATGCTTTCCAGTGCACCGGCCTTTTCGCCGGAATCCACCAGGTTGCAGTACAGGTCGTCAAAATGCCTGGGATACTTCCGCAGGGCGCCGGCGAAACTGGTGCCCGAGGAAATATCGTTGCGGATGTTGGTAACCAGCTCTTGAAGGCCCCTGTTCTCAAGGCCGTCAGCCACAATATCGAAACTCTGAACCAGCGGAACACCAGCTTTCATCATGGTGGCGAGCTGGCGTGTAAGCATGGCGATGTCGAAAGGCGTGATCTTTTTGCTGCCGCCAAACAGGGGTTTCGGTTTCTTCTTTACCTTGTCTGGAATAATGCCCTGCTTACGCAACTGGGCCTTCACCAAGGCCAGGTTGGTGCCAGACACCTCGCCCTTGGTTTTGTTGCCCTTGCGGTCTTTGCCTTCCCAGACGAACGCCTGAAGTTTCTCTGCTTTCTCTGCCATGCTTAATCCTTCGTCACGCGGTTGGCTTCCTCAAGACTGGTCACGCCCTCAATGACTTTTTTAAGGGCAGACTGCCGCAAGTTCGGGAAGCCTTCGGCCTGTGCCTGCTTTGCAATTTTAATCGAGCTCGCTTCTTCCATAATCATGTTCGCCAGCTCCTCGGTAATCTTGACCACCTCGTAAATCCCGACGCGGCCTTTATATCCACCATTGCATTTATCACAGCCCTTGGGACGGTACAACGTGAACCCTGTATCAATTTGTTCCTGTGTGAACCCCTCCGCTAAAAGCACGTCTTTGGGGATGTCGGCAGGTTGTCGACATGAATTACAAAGCCGACGGCCCAGTCGCTGGGCAATGATCAGGCTGACCGACGTGGCGATGTTGAAGGAGGGAACGCCCATGTTCATCATGCGCGTGAGCGTTTCCGCAGCACTGTTGGTGTGCAGGGTCGAGAGCACCAGGTGCCCTGTTTGTGCCGCTTTGATAGCAATGTTGGCCGTTTCCAGGTCGCGAATCTCACCCACCATGATGATGTCCGGGTCCTGGCGGAGGAAGGCTCTCAATGCCTCCGCAAAGCCGAGGCCCACCCTGGTATTGACGTTGACCTGGTTGATGCCTTCCAGGTTGATTTCCGCAGGGTCTTCGGCTGTGGAGATGTTCCTTTCTGGTGTGTTCAGTATGTTCAGGCCGGTATAAAGGGAAACCGTCTTGCCTGAGCCGGTGGGCCCCGTCACCAGTATCATTCCCTGTGGCTGCTCAAGGGCGTCCAGGTACAGTTGTTTCTGTTCTTCCTCATAACCCAAGACATCGATGCCGAGCTTCGCCTGACTTGGGTCGAGAATCCGCAGAACGATTTTTTCTCCCCAAAGGGTAGGGAGAGTGTTGACCCGGAAGTCGATGGCCTTGGTCTTGGACAGCTTCATCTTGATCCGGCCGTCCTGGGGGACCCGGCGCTCTGAGATATCCAGCTGCGCCATGATTTTTACCCGGGCAGAAATCTTGGGGGCCAACTTGATGGAGGGCCGCGACATTTCTTTCAGAATGCCGTCGGTGCGGTATCGAACCCGATAGGTTTTCTCATAGGGTTCAAAGTGAACGTCCGAGGCCCCCCCGCGAATGGCGTCAAGAAGCATCTTGTTCACGTACTTTACGATGGGGGCATCGTCGACATCGCTGGTCGCGACAACGGCATCGTCTTCCTGGTCACCGCCTTCGGTTTCAACGCCTTCAAGGTCGGCATCATCCAGATCACCCATCGACGTATCGTGGGACTCAAGATACTTGTCGATGGCTTCCCGGAGCTTGGCGTCGTCAACCAGGATGGCGTCTGTACTCAAACCGGTATTGAATTTGATCTCGTCCAACGCCTGGATGTTGGTCGGGTCGGAGACCGCAATAAACAGCCGGTTCCCACGTTTATAGAGCGGCAGGGCATTGTGTTTTCGTATCAGTTTTTCGTCTACGACCTTATCGGGCATCATCTCCGGCATAAAGGCGTTGAGATCGAGAACCGAAACGCCAAACTCCATGGCGGCGGAAAAGGCGAGCCCCCCGCTATTCGCCAGGTTGTTCTGCACCAGGTAGGTAATGAGTGGAATGCGGTTGTGGGATGCTTGGAGAAAGGCATCTTTCGCGGTGGATTCATCAATAAGCCCGTCATCGACGAAGCGTCTCGCCAGGCCCGTAAGCGTTACATTGCTTTTATTGGTAGACATAAATTGTGTAAAAAACGCTGCCTAAGTGTCTGAAACGGATGTTGGTCTGATGAAGTGAGTTTAGATGGCTGGCAACGGTTTGGAAAGGCGTGCGGGCAATGAAGTGGTCTTGTGCCCGGAAAACCTGGTGCTTACGGATGTGTCATCTGACAATAATTGTCACCCAGTGACGTGTGAGGGCATAGGGTCGACTTCTTTTGTCGATGCGATGAATTTCACAATGTTTTATAAAGTGCTGATAATAAGGCGTTTGTCGGCGGTTGACTTTAGTTGGCACGAGCAATGCTTAACAAAACCCAGGCTCTAGATACCGGTCACGGGGTGCGACTCCGCCGGGCCCGGGCCGTATCGAGTGGATTAACGACAAACACAGAGGTCGACTAATGAAGAATATTCAAATGAATCACGCCCAGAAGGGTTTCACACTGATCGAACTGATGATCGTTGTTGCGATCATCGGTATCCTGGCCGCTGTTGCTATTCCTCAGTACCAGGACTACACCGCCCGTTCACAAGTTTCTCGCGTGGTTGGTGAAATTAATGCTCTGAAATCCAGTGCTGAAAGCATTTTCAACAGTGGTGGTGAAGTCGTTGCGACTCCAGATGACTTGCAGCAAGATCCGCGTCAAATCAATATTGGTTGGACCGGTTCTAACCTCGTTGACGATAACTACGGTGATGCGGCAGGTCTTGACGTGGAAAACGGCGCTCTGCCCAATATGTCTTGGTCTGTGCAATTGGGTGAAGATGCCTCTGGTTCTGTTCGTGGCGTTGTAATCACTATTAGTCGCAGCCTTGCCGGTGCATACTCTTGCTCCATGACTGGCGGTACTGCTGCACAGGGTTGGAAAGACTCTTACGCTCCTGCTAGCTGTGAACACTCTTAATAGCTAGCTTTAACCGGCCGACCTCTCGAAGGTTGGCTGGTTGAGAAGTTCAAAAACCCCGCCGCTCGGTGGGGTTTTACTATTCTGATTAATAGTGATTCTGAGGATGTCTTGTGGCGAAGAAGGCGGGCGGCACTCATGAAGATCCTTTGATGCTTGGTCATTCCAGTCTTTTTCTTCATCTCTTTCTGTTTCCTGTTTTTCTGTGCGTTATTCTCGTTTCTCTGTTCATCGATTTCCTTCCGGTCTACTTTGGCAACTTTGCTGACCAACGTTTTTTCCAGGTATTTCTTCTTGTCTTTGTGACGTTTTCTGTTTCGTTCATCCTTGCTCGGAGTTCAACGCGACGATTATGGGGTGATAACTGGCCCGCGTTTGTCGTTGCTGCAGGCTTTCTCCTTTTGGCAGTTCCTTTTGTTGCCAGCGAGTATCGCTGGGTCGAGCCGGGAATGTACGGCTTATTCTTTCTGGCGTTTCCCGTTATGGGTTGGAAGATTCGTGAAAGTGGGTGCACAGAAAGAGCCGCCGTCGCGTTGGTTGGTGTGATTCTGGTTGGTTGTTTTTTCTACGCGGCGATGACTCTCACAGCCTACGCGTTTGCCATTACTGACAAATTTTCGAATCTTGTTGACGTCATTCCCTGGGGGTTCGTCAATATGCGTTATTGGGGGCACCTTGCTACGTGGTTTCTGCCGTTGTTTCCGTTGGCACTGCTGTATGGATCACTCAAGAATCGCTCGCTTTGGCAAGTGGGCGTATATTTCACGGCAGGTATCTGGTGGTGGGTGATGTTCCTCACGACGTCGAGGGGCTCGATGGTCAGTCTGGTTCTTGCCGCATTGATAGTAATGGTCCTTTTCGGCCGGATGGCAATTCCCTGGCTAGCCGCTTCATTGAGATTCGTTTTGCTAGGTGGACTTCTGTGGTGTCTGCTTTCCTGGGCTATTCCAGAGCTGGTTTTCGAGAAAACCATGATTCGTGGTCTGCACTCCGGTGGTTCCGGGCGTCTGCCGCTTTGGGTCGAAGCATGGGGAATGAGTTTGCAGAACTTCCCGTGGGGAATGGGAGCGCAGTCATGGCTCACTCACACCACTCTTACCAGTAACTATTTAGCTGCGCGGACTCTTGGGCATCCGCACAACATGTATCTGATGTGGGCGGCAGAGTATGGCTGGGCGTTGATAAGTTTGGTCGCTGTTCTCATTTGCGTGACGGTGAAAAGGCTTGTTTCGCTGCGCAGACTGATGGGGTCGGGCATGCAGGGGGCAGCCTCTTTGGTGGTCGCTTTTACTGCCTCATGTGTAGCGGGTCTTGCTCACGCTGGAGTTTCTGCAGTCTTTCTTGTTCCTGCCACAATGTCTGTAGCCTTGCTGGTGCTGGCTATTTTTTGGGCTTTATCGTTACCAATGGTCACGACTGATTCGGACTCGAAGATTATTAGCGGGGAGGTAAAACGTTGGGTCCGCCCGAGTATGCTGCTTGCACCTTTCGTATTATTTTTTGGTATTTTGTGGATACAGGAGGTTTGGCGCTATCACGAAGCGATGACGGAGGACTTGAGGGTTTATGTTGAAAGCCAGAATGCTCCTCTTTTGCCGCGCTTCTGGCTACATGGATTTTTCCCGCGCCCAATACCTGGTGAGGTTGGTCCGGGTTTTGCTGAATGAAGGTATGTCTCGATTTCTGGAATACGTAATATGATTGGAAAAAACAGCGGATTTACCTTGATTGAGCTCATGATTGTTGTGGCGATCGTCGGCATTATTGCGGCAATTGCCATACCAAGCTACCAGGGATATGTTATGCAGTCTCAGGTAAATCAAGCGCTTGGAGAGTTGTCGGCTTACAAAACTGCTGTAGAGGAACGCTTGTCCCAGAGCGGAGCATTGGTTAATTCTGATATTGGTTATTCCCCCTCACCGTTAACAACGGGTACAGCCGCTATCGATATCGCTGTGCTGAATCCTGACGGTTCTGGTCACATTGAGGTGACCATGGGGGGCAATGCGCACGGGAGTCTGACAGGTGTCGTCTTAAGGCTGGAGCGCTCCGTTACGGGGAGTTGGAGCTGTATTGTCGACACAAGTGGCGCCCCTGGATGGAGTGACCGCTATAGTCCGTCAGGCTGTGCAGTCATTTAAGTCTTGGCCGCTTCAAACTAGCACCTGACTTCGGTGCCCCAACCAAGAAGTCTTACAGATTTGCTTTCTATTGACGTTGCTCGCAACTGCTTCTCCGTGGGTGTGGGTGACGTATAGACTTTATGCAGATCGAGAGAGTTATTGTCAGCTAATACCCCTCCACCCCAGTATTTCCCTCGAACCTTCAATGAAAGGTGCCTCCGCATTAGTTTTGATGTGTTGCGTCACTATCGCCCATAATAGCGCAAACGTAATTGACCTGACGCAGGAAGCCGACCCTCATGCACTACAGCTCCATCCTCCCCGATGTCCTGAAAATCGCAGACGCCGCCAGCGAAAAGGTGCTCAGCATCTACATGACGGACTTCAAGGTCGATTTTAAGGCGGACGAGTCGCCGATTACTGCGGCAGACGTCGCCAGCCATCGGGTGATTGTGGCAGGCCTGCGAAACCTCAGCCACGATATCCCCGTGCTTTCAGAAGAGGGTGCAGAGATCCCCTGGAGCGAGCGCAAACAGTGGCGGCGCTTCTGGCTGATTGACCCGATTGATGGCACCAAGGACTTTACTCAGCGCACCGGTGAATTCACCGTTAACATCGCTTTGATCGAAAACGGCGAACCCATTCTCGGGGTCGTCACAGCGCCTGCGTTAAAAGAAGCCTACTGGGGCTTGAAAGGCGAGGGCGCCTACAAGCGGGACCGTACAGGCCGCACCCGGCGGATCAGTGTGGTTGAGCCCGGTGAGGCCAAGCGCGTTGTTGCCAGCAAGAATCACTTGAACGACGAAACCAAAGCTTTCATCGAAAACCTTGGCGCTCATGAGCTGGTGCAGGCTGGCAGTTCCCTCAAGTTCTGCAAGATTGCCGAAGGCCATGCGGACATTTACCCGAGGTTGGGACCAACCTGCGAGTGGGATACAGGTGCCGCCCACGCCGTGCTCTCGGCTGCCGGAGGCAAGGTGGAAACCTTGGAGGGCATGCCTTTACAGTATGGCAAGGAAGAGGTACTAAACCCGCACTTCATTGCCGCTGGCAACTGGTACAAATGACCTGGTACGCATTGCAGCACAAACCCAGCCAGGGTGATCGCGCCCTGACTCATCTGCAGAATCAGGACATCGCCTGCTTCTACCCGAAAATCACGGTGGAAAAAATCAAGGCTGGCAAGCGCACCAAAAAGCTGGAGCCGCTGTTTCCCGGTTATCTGTTCGTGAACCTGGAGCAAACGGACCCCATGTGGGCCAAGCTACGCTCCACGCGCGGAATCCTGCGGATTGTTAGCTTCGCTAATAAACCGGCCGCCATTCCGGATGACGTCATCCAGCACATAAAAGACAGCCTGCATACCGTGGCGGAGCAGGGCGGCATCAAACCCGGTCAGGCCGTTGATCTGGAAGACGGGCCCTTCAAAGGCATCAGCGCTATATTTCAGGCCTACGACGGCGAAGAGCGCGCCATCGTCTTGATCAGCTTTATGCAGAAGCAACAAACCGTCAAAGTCCCTCTATCCACCCTCCACCGCAGTAAGTCGGATTAGCGAAGCGTAATCCAGCAACCCATATCCCAAGCCCAAAAGGAACTTTTGTTCACTTCTTTTCGTCCTGCAAACGGTCATAATGTCACTAACTCTTAACAAACGATGGTTATGAAATGGTAGAACCACCCCAGGGGCCTTCGCGTCCCCAATACGACGACGAAATCAGCCTGGTTGATCTGGCAACGACATTTCTTAGACGCCGGCGGGTGTTCTACGTCATTTTTTTGGTGGTCTCTCTTGTTGGTGTGGTCTACGCGTTGTTCGTGCCGGAAAAGTACGAATACGTCAGCCTCATGAAATTGGCTGAAAAGGCGAATGGAACATACGTCGAAGAGCCCGCTACCATCATCGCCGAACTGGACAGCCTCTGGGTGCCGGATCTGCAGGCCACCTATCACGCAGAAAATAGCAGGAACCTGCCTTTCAAACTAACGGCCAGTAACCCGAAGGATACCGGACTTATTAGAATCGTTTCCGAAGCCTCGCCCCCCTTGGCAGAGCTTATAGAGAAGAATCATCGGAAGCTGATCGAACGGCTAAGCTCTGAACAAGAGCAGGCATTGTCTAGGCTGCGCAAGAGTCTTGAGAAGCAGATTGCGTCCCTGGATTCGACCATCAAAATGCTCGAAGAAGGGGAGAACACCGGCGATGCAATTGCGTCCGCTGTAGAAAAGCAGCTTGCACTGGAATCGGATCTGCAATCGTTGTCACCATTTGAGGCTCTGGTCGTTAGCAGGCAAAGCGGTGAAAATGCGGGCACGTCGAGAAGCCTGATTGTCGTGCTATCAATAATGCTAGGGTTGATGGCGGGGGTATTTATTGCGTTTCTCGCTGAGTTTATTGGTCTGGTTAGAAATCAGCTTGCTGGCGAGTGATCAAATTATGAGCCTTTGACAATTCTTCACTTCAGCGCACCTGACAAGGGGCATGTCAGGGGTATTGTCACTTGCGTGTCATATAGGATGCCGTAAAATCGTCACGCTTTTGACACAGAAGCTTCATCAACCGACAGGGATACAGTTGGGATTAGGTTGTTCCCTCCGTATTGTTCGTTTTTTCCTGTCATTTCTCAGAAAGTTGTCGGTATATGACCTCAAAACACTGGACCCTGGTCGGTGGGGCGGTAGCGTGCCTGATTGCCGCCACGTATTCTTCTGCGGCCTTTTCGGCACCTTGGCTGAAGCCTGGCGACAACCGTGCCCGCTTTGCCCTGCAAAAGCTGGCGGACCGGGGGCACCTGAACCGCACAACCTCCACCTGGCCGGTGATGATGGGTACTGTCCATAGTGGCCTGGGCCGGGAAACCGGCAACGATGCCCCAGCCATCGGCGGCCCATTGGCTTACCTGAAGTTCGAGATGGATGAACAGGGCCAGCAGGGCTGGCGAGCGGAATACGAACTGGGCGCAACCAGCGAGCCGACCTTTGTGAGAGGCTTTCAGGCTGGCCCACGCGAAACAGCAGAGACCAGTCTCAATGTGCAATGGCAGGGTGAATCTTGGGCCTTTGGTATAAAGCCAGGCCTGGAAGCCAATCCCGAAGACGACGACACATTTCGCCTGGATGGTTCCTATCTGGCCGCAACCGCCGGTAACTGGGTGTTTGGCGCTGGCGCCATCGACCGCTGGTGGGGGCCAGGGTGGCAAAGCAGCTTGATCCTTTCCAACAACGCCCGTCCCATGCCAGCGGTATGGCTGAACCGCAAGAACGCCGCCGAGCCGGAAACCAGTTGGCTGAAATGGATCGGCCCCTGGCAGTTCACCACCTTCGCTGGCCAACTGGAAAGCGAACGTGCAGTTCCCGAGGCCAAGATGATCGGTATGCGCCTGACCGTTAGGCCCATCAACGGCCTGGATATCGGCTTCTCTCGGGCCATCATGTTCGGCGGCGAAGGCCGGCCGGAAGGAGCCTCCACCATCTGGAACGCCCTGATCGGCCGCGACAATGGTCAACTGGAAGAGAACGACCCCGGAAACCAATTGGCCAGTATTGACGCCCGCTACGGCTTCTCCATTGGCGACCAGGCCATGGGTGTCTATGGCCAGATGATGGGCGAAGACGAGGCCGGTGCCTTTCCGGCTCGCAAATCCTGGTTATTGGGCACGGATTGGACTACTCAATTGTTGGAGAGTGACCAGCAATGGTTTGTAGAATACGCCAACACGTTGGCCGATGACTTTCTGGGTAATGCCATGCCCAACATCACCTATGCCCACTCCCGCTACCGCAGCGGCTACCGGCACAAGGGCCGCAATATGGCCTCCACCTTCGACGGCGATGCGGAAACCCTGACTTTGGGCGTATTTAACTTCTTCCCCGATGGCCGTAACCTGTCCGCATCCCTGGGTTATCTGGATCTCAACAAAGACGGTGCCAATCGCACCGTCATCCCGGACGACGATATTTTCTATAGTGTGCCAGAAGGCGATCAGAAAGCCGCCATCGCCTCCGTGGGTTACGGCACACAATTTCTCAACGGCTGGCTGGACCTAACCGCCCAGGCCACCGATAAAAAAATTGAACTCCTAGGTGGCGAAAAGGACCAATGGTCTGTCGGCGCTGCCTGGCGCTACCGCTTCTAAAAAACGGATTTGACTAAGTGAACCTGACTAAACGACTACTGACGTCACTGGCGCTTGTATTGCCAGTAACCACCGCCGCCCAATCCATAAGCCAGTCCCAGATTGAACAGTTCAAGAGCATGCCACGGGCCCAGCAGGAAGCGCTGGCCCGCCAATATGGGGTGGATCTGGATTCTATTGCTGGCTCGGCGAGCCAGCAGAAGCAGCGACCACAAAATGTAAACGTAGTAGAGCCGGTTGACGCCATCTCCGATGAAGAAAGGGAGCGCGCCCGGCAAGAGCAGGACGACAACGAAGAACAGGACCGCAAGAACGGCGGCCTGAAGCCTTACGGTTACGATCTGTTTGTTGGAAGCCCAACAACGTTTGCGCCAGTGACGGAAATTCCCATTCCTAACAACTACACCTTGGGCCCTGGCGATGTACTGCGGGTACAGCTCTGGGGCAAGGAAAACCAGCAACTGGAATTGCCTGTTTCGCGGGACGGTACCGTGAGCTTTCCGCAGTCAGGCCCCCAAACCGTTGCAGGCCTGACGTTTGACCAAGCCAGACAGCAGATTAAGAAGCGGGTCTCCGAGCAGTACATCGGTGTGCAGGCCAGTGTTTCCCTGGGAGAACTGCGCAGCATGCGGGTGTTCGTGCTGGGGGAGGCCAGAAATGCCGGTTCCTACACCGTCAGCTCCCTCTCCACTATAACCAACGCCCTCTATGTCTCTGGCGGCATCAAACGCACCGGTTCCCTGCGTAAAATCCAGCACAAACGGGACGGGCAACTGGTCGGCGAACTGGACCTGTACGACCTGCTGCTGGCCGGCGACACCTCCAACGACAACCGCCTGCAGCCCGGCGACGTTATCTTCATCCCGCCGGTGGGTGACCGTGTAGGCATAGAAGGCGAAGTTTACCGCCCCGCACTCTACGAACTGAAAAGCAACACCAACCTGCAGGAACTGGTGAACCTCGCCGGCGGCCTGACTCCCCAGGCCTATCCGCAACTGGTGCGCATCGAACGAAACAACGACGACTTCCTTCGTATCATTGCCGAAGCCAACCTCACCACGCCAAAAGGCAAGCAAGCGAAGGTCAGGCCCGGTGACCGTATAGAGGTTGCTTCCATCTCTGATATCACCGGACAGTACGTGGAAGTGAAAGGGGCGGCTACCCGCCCCGGCAAGTTCGCCTGGGTACCCGGCATGCGGGTAAGCTCGGTGATCAATAATCTGGACACGGACCTGGTACCAGTGGCCGACCAACGATATGCCGCCATTGTCCGCACCGATCCAAAGACCGATGAAGTATCCGTGCTGAACTTGCGGCTGCGTGACGCCGTTCAGAACCCCGGAAGCGAACAGGACATGCTGCTCGAAGAACAAGACCGCCTGCTGATCTTCTCAGACGCTGGCAAAGTAAATGGCGGCGAAGAAGGCCGCAATTTCACCCGGGAACAATTGTTCAGCCCGGTACTGCAAAGGCTGAAAACCCAGGCTAAACCCGGCGCCCCCGAGCAGACTATCCGCGTAACAGGCCCGGTACGTTACCCCGGCGAATACCCGCTACCAGCCTCAAGGCGGGTAGAAGACGCCATCTACGTAGCCGGCGGCCTGAAGGACTCGGCGTCCCTTTACACCGCTGAACTGGCACGTTTCGGAGTGGATGACCAAGGCACCGGTAAAACCCGGATACAAAACCTGAATCTGCAGGCCGTTATGGAAGGCGAGGCCTCCGTCACCCTCAAAAGCCGGGACCGGCTGCTGATCAAATCCATTCCGGAATTCGCTCAAGCCAAAACCATTGAGCTTAACGGGGAAGTGCGTTACCCCGGCCAATACACCATCCGTGACGGTGAAACCCTCCGCGATGTAATCAAACGTGCTGGAGGCCTCACCGACAATGCCTTCCCGGAAGGCGCCGTGTTCACCCGTGAAAAGCTCCGCCAACTGGAAGCCCAGCGCCTGCGCGAAGCCGAAGAGAGACTGCAGGGAGATCTGGTAGGTGTGCAACTGGAAGGTGATGACATCGGTGGCCAGAATGCAGAACGCACCCAACAGGTACAGGACCTGCTGGAAGAAGTGCAGGACTCCCGCCCCGTCGGCCGGATGGTGATCAACCTCCCATCGGTTGTGGGAAGCGACGTTTACCAGCCCATCCGCCTTCAGGATGGTGACACTTTAACCGTGCCCGTTATTCCTCAATCAGTCAGCGTATTTGGCGAAGTACAGTTTCCCACCAGCCACCTTCACATGCAGGGGCTAACTGTGGATGACTACCTCGAGCGTAGTGGGGGCCCAACCCGACAAGCGGATGAGGAAAGGGTGTACGTGGTAAAGGCAGACGGTTCCGTGATGCTGCCAGAGAAAAGCCGTTGGTTTGGTGGGCGCAGCCAGAAACTGGCGCCGGGCGATACCATTATTGTGCCGATTGATGTTGACAGGCTGAACCAATTGGAGCTTTGGACAAACGTAAGCCAGATTGTCTACCAGATCGCCTTGGGCGCAGCGGCAGTGGGGAACCTGTAATGAGCCAGAACCCGACACCAGAGCAAAAGCCCTACTACCCGGATGACGAGATAGACCTGCGGGAACTGTTTGCCACCATTTGGGCTGGCAAATGGCTGATCATTCTGACGACCGTCGTTTTCGCGGTAGGCGGTGTGGCCTACGCTGTTAGTAAGCCGGATATCTACCAGGCGAGCGTATTGCTGGCACCCACTGAAGGCAGTGGTGGCTCCCGCCTTAGCGGCCAACTGGGCGGCCTGGCCAGCCTGGCCGGGGTGAACATTGGTGGAGACGGCTCCAGCAATACCGTTATTGCCAAAGAAGTGCTTCAATCCCGAGCTTTTCTTTCAGACTTCATTAATCGGCATGAGCTCGCCGTCCCGTTATTCGGAACAGCCGGTTGGAACATTCTTGAGAATCAGTGGATTTATAACCGTGAAGTGTACAACCCTAAAACTGAAGAATGGCTGACGGATGAAAGTGGCAGCAGCCTCCACCCTACCGACTGGGACCTTGTGAAGAAGTTTAAAGGGGGCCATCTTAGCGTTAGCGAAAACAATGAGAACGGCATGGTAACTGTCAGCGTCAAAAGCCAGTCCCCGATAGCCGCCCAGCAATGGGCTGAATGGTTGGTTCGCGGTATCAACGAACATATGCGAGATCAGGATATCGAAGAAGCGGAGGCTAGCATTCAGTATCTGGAAAACAAGCTTACGGAGACCAATATTGCGGGCATGCAACAGGTCTTTTACCAGCTTATAGAGAGCGAGACCCGAACTGTTATGCTCGCCAATGCCCAGCGCGAGTATGTATTTAAAACGGTGGACCCTGCCGTTGTGCCCCAGGAAAAAAGCGAGCCGAAGCGGCCACTGATTGCTATTGTCGCCATTTTGCTTGGCGGCATGCTCGGCGTCCTCGCCGTATTCGTAAAAGTATTCATCCGCTCCGCAAATGAAAGCGTAGAGACCTAGCAGGCTCCGAAAGACGCCCGACCCTTTCCAGCTGTGAACAGCATCTGGCCAGATTCGAGTGCTCCGCAAGAGGGATAACTAACCATCATCTGGAACTCCGGTTTCTTAGAGCCTGCTCGGGCGGGAAATACAGCGTACCAAAGCAATTTGGAAATCTTCCGTTGAGTCTAAAACAGCAGCTCATTAAAAGTTTTTTGGGGGTTGGCGTGATGCGCCTCGCTGCCATACCCATCGGCTTAGCGACCAGCGTTCTTTTGGCACGGTTTTTGGGGCCAGAGCAATTCGGTCAATACGCTTTTATAATGGCGTTAGTGCCCCTACTCGCTTTGCCTATTACCGGGGGCATGCAGACACTTCTCACCAGAGAGGTTGCATCGTATTCGCAAGCAGGCAGATGGTCACTATATAAGGGTGCGCTGAATGCTGCCCATGGTTGGGCAATTAGCATTTCGCTGTGCATTTTTGCCATTTATGTGATTTTTGCTTTTGGAATCGCAGTTATTCCGACTTCAGGAAAATGGTCGCTACTGTCGATTGCATTGCTCATGTTGCCATTACTTGGTTTGAATACAGCTCGCAACGGCGTTATCAAAGGTCTTGGGATGCCCGCAATGGCGGAATTGCCGGGAATGTTGATTCAACCCTTAATTGCGCTTGGAGTACTTTCCGGAGTTGCCTTCACAGTAGGATTAAACGCAAATTCTGCTATATGGGTACAGGTCGTAAGTGTGGCATTTACATTCTCAATTGCTACGGTGATATTTTTCAAATTACGACCAACTGAGGCCGTATCAGTTAAGGGCGAATATGATTTAAGGGCCTGGGGGAGTGCATTAACGCCATTTATTTTACTTTCGTTAGTCGGAACATTTAATGCGCAACTGGGAATTCTCACTCTAGGGCTATTTAGTTCCGACGAGCAAGTCGCTGCGCTGCGTGTGGCTGAACGTGGATCTCATTTTGTCGCATTATCGTTGACTATCGTTAACCTTGTTATCAGCCCACACATAGTTAACGCATTTAAAAGTAACGACATGAAACTTTTACAACGACTATCCCGACAGTCCGCCCGTGGAGCATTCGCGATAGCTTTGCCGATTGGTTTACTGTTAATTTTTTTCGGGGATTCGCTAATCAGCGTACTCTTTGGTGAGGAGTATTCGGAGATTAGTTATCTGCCTCTGATAATCTTGGTGATCGGGCAACTGTTCAATGTGTTCTTCGGTTCTGTAGGCTTTCTCTTGGCAATGACCGGAAACGAAAAGCAATCCTTTAAAGGCCAAGTGTTCGCAGTTCTTGTTAATCTTTTTTTGTGTTGGGCTTTAGTTCCAACAATGGGTGCCGTTGGCGCTGCAATTGCTGTATCGAGCAGCATCATCTTTTGGAACGCAATATTGGGATACCTTGTTTATCGGAAAGTTGGGATCCGTCCTTCGGCGGCTTGATTTAATTAAAGCGCTAAATTAGTATTTAATATTATAACTATCGCCAGAAGTTCAAGATGCATTTCCCGAGAGTAGATAACATCCTCTGAAGCCGAGTTTCAGAATGATAGATTTCTAACTTCCGAAGTTTTTAGTGTGAGATGGTATTGCTGGCGTGTTGCTAGAAAGGCCGAATAAATATCCAAAAAATGATCTTACATTAAATTTTGAAACACTTACTCTTTATTTAGCTGTTTCAAAGCTTAAGTCTTGGTCAAAGTCGGTAAATAGATTTTTTAAATGTTTTAACTAATTATCGGAAAAGCAATGATTGTTCATATTGGGTTAGGAAAAACGGGAACGACTAGTTTGCAAAAGGCTATTTTCCCCCGTCTAGTAGAAGAAGGGTTTCTTGAACAATACAACCCTCCACATATAATGAAAGCCTTATGGAATTACGTGTTTACAGGAAAAGGAATGGAGCGGCTTAAGTCTGACTTATCAGCGTTGCCAGAAAAAACGCTCATATCTCTTGAGAGTTTGGCCGGATGGAACCCTGCGACTTGGGTTGATAATGCAAAGAAAAATGCTCTAATTTTTCCAGAAACTTCAACGATTGTCATTACTATAAGAGATGCAAGGTCCTACTTGACAAGCACCTATGTTCAGTTGCTTCAACAAGGCAGTATTTTGAAGCCAGAGGAGTTTTTTCTCCCGGACTCGGAATATCATGCGCTGGCACAGCTCACTCGGCCATATCTATGTGAAGTTTTTAAGGTAGATGACTTTAATTACAAGGAGCTTGTTGAGCTTTACAGTGATCTATTTTCAAGGGTTGCCGTTGTTCCTCTGGCGAGACTGCATAATTTGAGTTTTTTGACATCTATTGATTTAATTCCTGAAAATAACCTCAAAAGTTTATGTGATTCTTTTTCAAAGTCTAAGAAGAAAAATATTTCGTACTCAAAAGGTGCTGTAAAGCTCACTTATGCTAGGGAAAATATCCTCTCGGGGCTTGGGCTGAAAACAAAAAGTAGCCATGATTTTATTTTTGAAAATTTTTCAGATTATTTAAGGGAGCCGATAACTCCCTGGGATGTTAAAAATTACAGCGGCTTGAAGAGATTTTGGTCAAGGTTTCTTGTTGTTCTGTCTTGGAGATATTTAATGCAGAACGTAGTGGATCGCTTTTTTTCATTTGAAAAATATAGACTTCCAGAGGGTGTTGCATTAGGGAGAAGCTTCTTGGAGAATGAAAATTTCTATCAAGCGATTGTCGATACAGATCGAGGTCTTCTATTGGTCGAAAAATAAGTTTTTCTGGTTTTACTTACAATTTTATCTTCTCCTTTTTGTATGATCAAAATTGCTTAAATGTTTATTCGGGGCGTCATGAAAAAAATAGCTCGATATATCTTGTTTTTATGTAGAGAAGCAGTTGCAAAAGTGCGATCTAAGTGGGTTATGAGTAGATGCGGTGGTTATAGCGGAAGAATTCGTGTAAACGGACCGACAAATTTGACGAAGAACACATTTCTTGGGTCAAATGTCAATTTCAACGGTCTCGTGATAACTGGCGGGGGCAAGGTGACCATTGGGGACAACTTTCACTCCGGTCCCGATTGTCTGTTTATCCCTCAGAATCATAATTTTGATGAAGGTTCTTCAATTCCTTATGATAACACGTACATATACAAAGATATTTATATTTCAAGTAATGTTTGGATAGGAAGTCGAGTAATAATTCTCGGAGGCGTTTCAATAGGAGAGGGTGCGATTATACAAGCCGGTAGCTGTGTTGTTAATGATATCCCTCCTCATGCTATCGCAGGCGGCCATCCAGCGAGAGTTTTCAGTCATAGGAATATCGATCATTATGAGAGTCTTAAGGCGCAAGGGAGGTTTAACTGATGCCCACAATTACTGGAGGCTCGACTATTTTAATTACAGGTGGTACCGGCTCCTTCGGTCACAAATTTATCCCGATGACGTTGGAAAAGTACAACCCAAAGAAAATCATCGTGTTTTCCCGCGACGAAATGAAACAATGGGAAATGGCCAAGCTATACCAGGGAGACGACCGTCTGCGTTTTTTTATTGGCGATGTTCGCGACCGTGAGCGTATGTACCGCGCGCTCGATGGTGTGGATTATGTTGTACATGCTGCTGCAACTAAAATCGTCCCCACAGCAGAATACAATCCGTTTGAGTGCATCAAAACGAACATCAACGGTGCCATGAATCTGATCGATGCCTGCATCGATAAAGGTGTTAAAGGTGTTGTAGCGCTGTCCACTGACAAAGCTAGCAGTCCTATCAACTTGTACGGTGCAACCAAGCTTGCATCAGACAAGGTATTCGTTGCGGGTAATTCCTACGCTGGCGGCCATGAGACCAAATTTTCCGTTGTCCGGTACGGCAACGTAATGGGTTCGCGCGGCTCCGTTATCCCGTTTTTCATGTCCATCAGAGACAAGGGTGTGTTGCCAATCACGGATCCCCGAATGACTCGGTTCATGATCAGCCTGGAGCAGGGCGTGGACCTGGTGTGGCATGCGTTTGAAGATATGGTCGGTGGTGAGATTTATGTAAAAAAGATTCCGTCCATGAAGATGACGGATCTCGCCCGTGTCATTGCCCCGGAAGCGAAACAGGAAGTAGTGGGCATTCGCCCGGGTGAAAAACTTCACGAACAAATGATCGGTGCGGAGGATTCCTACTTCACCTATGAATACCCGGAACACTTTAAAATACTGCCAAGTATCAACAACTGGGGTGCCTCTGTGGAGCGCATCAAAGATGGGAAAAAGGTGCCAGAAGGTTTCGTGTACTCGAGCGATAACAATACAGAATGGATGACTGACGAAGAACTGAAGGCTTGGATTGACCGCCATAACAATGAAATCGGTAAGATCTGATTATGATTCCCTACGGCAAGCAGGAGATAAATCAGGCTGATATAGATGCTGTCTTGGATGTGCTTAAGTCAGCTTTCCTGACTCAGGGCCCGAAAGTGCCCGTCTTTGAGCAGAAAGTCGCGTACCATGTGGGTGCGAAGCACGCTCTGGCGGTCAATAGTGCCACCTCAGCCCTCCACATTGCCTGCAGCGCTCTGGGACTGGGCCCAGGGGATTGGCTGTGGACAACGCCCATTACATTCGTGGCTTCTTCCAATTGTGGGCTTTATTGTGGAGCTAAGGTCGACTTTGTAGATATTGACCCCAGAACCTACAACCTTTGTCCAAAGGCTCTGGAAGCCAAGTTGCAATCGGCAGAGCTGGAGAATGCTTTGCCAAAGGTGCTGGTTGCTGTACACCTTGCAGGCCAGCCCTGTGATATGGAGGCAATCTTTAAACTGAGCAAGCGATACAACTTCCATGTGATTGAGGATGCTTCTCATGCCATTGGTGGCCTATATCAGAACGAATTTATCGGTAGTGGGCGCTATAGCGACATCACTGTATTCAGTTTTCATCCGGTGAAAATTATTACCACCGCTGAGGGAGGAATGGCACTGACCAACGATGACGAATTGGCCAGTCGTATGAACCTTTTGCGCAGCCACGGTATTACTCGAGACGAGAATTTGATGACTCATGAAGCGGATGGCCCGTGGTATTACCAGCAGGTGGAGCTGGGTTACAACTACCGTATGACAGAACTTCAGGCTGCCTTGGGCGTCAGCCAGATGGACCGGCTGGATTCGTTTGTAGCTCGCCGTCACGAGTTGGCTGAAAGATACGGTGAGCTCTTAAAAGAGTTGCCCGTAACAACACCCTGGCAGCATCCTGACAGTTATTCTGGTTTGCACCTCTATGTTATCCGCCTGAGGCTGGACGTAATCAATAAAACGCATCGCGATGTATTTGAGGCGCTGAGAGCGCAGGGTATAGGTGTGAATCTGCACTATATCCCGGTTCATACCCAGCCATATTATCAAAAGATGGGATTTCAGCCTGAAGCCTTCCCCGAAGCGATGCAGTATTACCGGGAAGCGATCAGTCTTCCGATGTTTCACGGGTTGACCGATCATGAGCAGGACCAAGTTGTGCTTGCACTTCGAGAGGCTCTGGGGGGCACGGACCAATAATGAATCGAGTTGCGATTATTCCAGCCCGGGGAGGAAGCAAGCGCATACCTCGGAAGAACGTCAACCCATTCTGTGGCAAACCGATGATTGCATGGTCAATTGAAACGGCAAAAATCAGCGGCTGCTTCGACAGAATTGTGGTGTCCACAGACGATAGAGGAATTGCTGATGTGGCCACGCGGTGGGGGGCCGAAGTGCCATTTCTCCGCCCCGAGATTCTGTCAGATGATTATACGGGCACGTTACCAGTGATCCGCCATGCGGTTGATTGGCTAAAAGAGCAGAATTTTCCAGTTGACTATGCTTGTTGCTTGTATGCAACCGCACCTTTTGTATCAGCAGAGGACCTTCAACGGGGGTGGCGGCTAATCCGACAAACCCGCGCTGACTATGCTTTCTCCGTAACCAGCTTCGCATTCCCCATTCAGCGAGCAATTCGAGTTACCGATAGTGGTCGCGTCGCGATGTTTAACCCGGAGCATTTTACTACTCGGTCACAGGATCTGGAAGAAGCCTGGCACGATGCCGGCCAATTTTACTGGGGTAAAGCAAGCGCATGGTTAGAAGAGAAAATGATATTCACTGAAGATTCGGTACCCGTAAAACTGCCTCGCCATCGTGTCCAGGACATAGATACTCCGGAGGATTGGAGTCGTGCCGAGTGGCTTTTTAGGTCCATGCGGGAAGAGTTAGGGTCTCAATGAAGATTGCATTCAGGGCCGATGCTTCAGTTCAGATTGGCACCGGCCATGTGATGCGCTGCCTGACTCTGGCCGAGGAGTTGCGCCGTCAGGGTCATCAATGCCTGTTTGTTTGCAGAGACCACAAGGGCAATCTTGCAGACTTGATCGGTCAAAAGGGTTTTGAGCTTCACTTGCTGCACACGCCAGATCTGACAGAAAATTTAGCAGATGAAGGATCAGAGCTCCCCCATGCCGACTGGCTAGGCGTTCCCTTGCAACTGGACGCTGATCAAACAAAAGAAGTACTGTCCGACCATAATCTAGATTGGCTAGTTGTCGACCATTATGCGCTGGATGCCCGTTGGGAAAGGCAATTCATTGAGCCCGTCAGCCAGGTTATGGTTATTGATGATCTGGCAGATCGGGATCACGAGTGTGAAGTTCTACTGGACCAAAATTTGGGCCGTCAACCTAAAGATTATGACGATCGGGTTCCTTTGGGCTGCAAAAAGCTGATTGGGCCACAATACGCCTTGCTTCGCCCTGAGTTTTCGGAGCATAGGTCAGCAAGCCTGGAGCGCAGGCGCTCTCCAGAACTGAAGCGTATTCTCATATCTTTGGGTGGGATTGATCAAAAAAATGTAACCGGCCAAGTGCTTGAAGCGCTCTCTAAAAGCATTCTTCCGCAAGATACTTTGTTGGATGTTGTTATGGGACGGGCTGCGCTCCACCTCGAATCAGTTAAGAAACTAGCATCTAACATTCCCTTCGACACAAAAGTAAATGTTGGTGTCAGCGACATGGCAATGCGCATGTATCGGGCGGATTTAGCTATTGGTGCCGCTGGTGGGACAGCGTGGGAGCGATGCAGTCTTGGGCTACCATCCATCCTGTTTATTTTGGCAGAGAATCAAGAGTCGGGAGCAAAGGCGCTCGTTGATGCCGGGGCGGCAATGACTCCTGAGAAAGGAAGTGCGTTAACCGAAGCACTTTCGTCTCTGCTCGATTCTCTGAATAAAGACTCCGGGTTGTTGACAAAGATGGCAGAGGCTGGGGCCAAGTTCACTGACGGTAAGGGCGCAGAAAAGGTTTGTGATTCATTCGTTATTTCGAAGGAGTGCGGCGGTGAGTGAGGCAAGACTTCGTTCGATGACCTATGAAGATCTTTTGATGGTGCTTTCTTGGAGAAATCACCCGGAAGTGCGTCACTTTATGTATACAACCCACGAAATCAGCTTCGACGAGCATCGTAGTTGGTTTAAAAGAGTTGAGCATGATGCGAAGACCTACTTGAAAATTTACGAGAGTGGGGGCGAAGCGTTCGGCTTTATTAATATTGGCTTGTCACGAAGCCTTCAAATTGCAGACTGGGGATTCTATCTGGCCCCTCACGCGCCTAGAGGAAGTGGTAACATACTCGGCAATAAAGTTCTGAAGTTTGCTTTTGGTGAACTGAAGCTCCACAAGCTCTGTGGCCAGGTTTTGGGATTCAATGAACGCTCAATTGCTTTTCATAAGCGACTTGGGTTTTTGGAAGAAGGCCGGCTGCGAGACCAACACTTTGACGGTGTAAATTATCATGATGTTGTTTGCTTCGGCCTTCTGGCGAATGAATGGCAACTGACGGAGGCTAACTGATGAGTGGTGAACCGAAGATCACAATTGCTGGTCGTAAAATCTCCCGCGATGAGCCGCCCTATATCATTGCTGAACTATCAGCAAACCATAACGGAAAGCTGGAAACAGCGCTTAAGATCATCGAGGAAGCCGCAAAGGCAGGGGCAGATGCTGTGAAGCTGCAGACCTATCGGCCGGATACAATTACTCTAAATTCGGATGTTGACGAGTTTAAGATAAAAGGTGGGTTGTGGGACGGTCGTACGCTCTATGAGCTTTATGAGGAGGCCCACATGCCTTGGGAGTGGCACAAACCCTTGTTTGATCACGCCAAGAAAAATGGCATTCCAATCTTCAGTTCCCCTTTCGACACCACCGCTGTAGATTTACTCGAGGACCTGAATGCGCCCGCTTATAAAATTGCCTCCTTTGAAGCAATCGACCTACCGCTCATTCGCTATGTGGCGACTACAGGCAAGCCAATGATCATATCTACAGGTATGGCCGATGCTGAAGAAATCGAAGAAGCAATATCAGCGGCGAGAGAGGGAGGCTGCAAAGAGTTGGCTATCCTTCACTGTGTCAGCGGTTATCCCGCTCCCGCAGAAGATTATAATCTAAGAACGATTCCGGACATGATCGAGCGTTTCGGGCTGGTGACAGGCCTGTCAGATCACACTCTGGATAACACCACAGCCATTGCCAGCGTTGTATTGGGTGCGTCATTGATTGAAAAGCATTTTACGCTGGACCGTAATGGCGGCGGCCCGGATGACAGTTTCTCTCTTGAACCTCGCGCCCTTGCCGCTCTTTGCAGAGACAGCAAAACTGCCTGGAGATCACTCGGGGAGATCAACTATGGAAGGAAATCGAGCGAACAGGGCAACGTACAGTTTCGACGTTCGTTGTATTTTGTGAAGGATATGAAAGCAGGTGAAGTGATTACTGAAGAGTGTGTGAGAAGCGTTCGGCCTGGTTATGGGTTGGCACCTAAGTACCTGAATAGGGTGATTGGACAGGCGGTTGTACGTGCTGTTGGCGCCAATACGCCAGTCACGGAAGATGTGTTTAGTTGATGGGCTGGTATAAAGGCATCAACGCCATTCTGGAGCAGGAGCCGGAAACCTGGCTGGCGTATCTTTACGGACAGCAGTTGGATAACATGCCGCATTTGACCCGGCGCAAACCGAAGTTTCGCGGTCTGTTACTCCGGTTATGTGCTTTTGGCGTGTTTTTGCTAAGTCATTTAAAATTGAAGCAGCCCAAGATACTGACGTCCCGGGCGGATTATTTGGTTTTTTCTGGCACAGCAAATCAGATGAGCTCGTTAGACGGGACAACAACCCACTTGACACAGCAGGGTGCCCGTGTAGTCGAGATTGCTCATGCTAAACTACTTAAAACCGAGGCGTTGCGTTCTCGATATATTCCCTTCAGTTATAACGCTATCGATATAGTAAAGTCGTTGGTGCTTCTTGTGCGTAGAGGGCCAGCGCTATATCTAGACCTAAAAAGAAAACACCCGACTGCTATAACCAATTATTTTAATAGCTTCTGTAGTGTGTATGCTCACTTGGTGTACTTCTATCGAGTACTTGGAAGTACCAATCCTGCATTTGTCATTACTGCCAATGACCATAACCCTTCAAATCGATCACTATTGGCAGTCGCCCATTATTTGGGTATTAAAACGGTCTACATGCAGCATGCCTCGGTAAGCTCGCTTTTTCCGGCATTACGCGTGAACTATGCGTTTCTGGATGGGCAAAGCGCCTTTGATATTTATAAAAGTTGTGAGGAGAATCAGCCTCCCACTCACCGGAAAGTTCCAGCTCCTCAGGTTATATTGACGGGGCAAAAAAAGCAGATAGACCGAAGGATAAATAGGGAAGAGAACGTTGTTGGTGTTGCTCTCAATGCATTGGATGAAACGGAATCAGCAATCGAGTTTATCAAAGGTCTTTCCAATTCCGGGTTAGAAATTATCGTGCGCTGGCATCCAGGGCAGCCCAAAGGCGATATTAAACGATATTTTTCAGTTTTTGGGAACAGTTCTAGAATAAAGTTAAGTAATCCGGAGAATGAGTCGATATCAGATTTTCTGAATAAGATTCGTTGGTTGATTGCCGGCAATAGCAGTATTCATTTAGAAGCGGCACTTTCTGGAGTCTTGCCAATATATTATGAGCAGAGACCATCAGATAGCCCAGATTATTATGGGTACGTTCAGCATAGGTTGGCAATACATGCAAAAACGCGCTCTGAGATAGTTGAGATAATTAACGGAGATTTGGGAACTAGCGTTCCAGATGTTAGTGCCGTGAGGTACTATAGTTCAACCTATTACACTGAATGGGATGGAAGAGAAGATGAGTTGGTTGCAAAGATGTTGTTGGAACTTTCGGAAAAAAGACCTCCATCAGTGGAGCTTCATGCGCTGCCAATTCGACTAAATTAACTTAATACAGAGTGTTCGAGGCTTGTTTTCAGATTGAGCGATTTTTCTAAAGATATTAAATGGACGAACGTTTGAAGATTATTTACGCCTGCGACTTTTCCCTCAATAAAAGCACTGGAAAGAATCGCGCCACCCGGCAAAAACTGGATGCTCTAAAAAGAAGGCAGGGTGTCAGATTGACATACTACTCGGCAGATGAAGGTCTACTTGCGCCACTTAAGCTGCTCATTAATGAGTTCCGTATTATTGCCAGTATCTTGAAACTCAAACCGGATGCCATCATTACTAGGGGGAGTGCGGGTAGTTTCTCGCAGGTTTTAAGGCCATTTTTTAACGTCTTGTTTGTTCGGGAGGTGCACGCTGCCGGGCTCGAGGAGCTGAGATTACTGCCATTCAAAGGTATTAAACGCTTTTTTGCCTATGTGAAGCTGAGTATGAGTCTTCTGCAGGATAAAAGAGCTGACCTGCGAATCTTTAACCATCCACAGCTTATGGCCTGGTATGAAAGCCAATATCAGATGCGGGGGAAAAGCTGTTTTGTATATAACGGTTTTGAACCATCTTCAGCATCAAGGCTAAGCCGATTGGAAGCCAAGGAGAAGTTCGGTCTGGCCGAAGATGTTACCGTGCTGGTATTCACCGGAGCCGCGAGCAAATGGCATGGCGTTGATTACCTTGTCAGCCTTCAGCGATGCTTTAATGCCCATGGCGATCAGGTGCAAATTGTGTGTGGTGGTGGATCCATGGAAAGTTATGATCCGGAACAACTATGTCTGAATTTCTCGCCGCTTGATGATAACGATTGTGCGGATCTGATTCGCGCTGCGGACGCTTGTCTGTTACCGGTAGCTGATGTTCGGATCAGCCCCGGTAGCCCACTTAAGCTGTATGATTACATGGTCAATAGGAGAACCGTGGTAGCGCAGCGTGATCAGTTGGGATATTCGGATGAGGTGCATAGACACAACGTTGGGCTAGCGGTGGATTTTAGAGAACCAGAGGAGGCTCGCGAACTGATACTGGATCGTCTCTCTGCCAATAAGAGAGATGATGACGATTACCCAGCATGTTCCGCTAGCTGGAGCGACAGAATAGAGGAATGGCTCGCTAATCTCTCTGAGTCGGCCGAGAAATGACACAGTTAGTGGGCTTCCTTGGTATTGCTTTTACTTTGACGTTCTATACGGGGTGGGCGTACAAGCTAAAGTGGATTTCCTATCCACTGTTGATTGGGGTGTCTTTACGAATTGGGTTTGTCCTCTTTGACTACTTTGTAATAAAACTCCCTGATCACGGATCAGACGCGCTAAACTTTCATCTACAAGCCATCGCCTGGTCACAGAATGGATTCTTGGAAATGCTGCAGAGTTTTCCGGGCCCTACCACTTATTTTTATGCTTGGGTTTTGGCATTTTTTTATTCTGTTTTTGGGCCTAGTGTACTCCTCGCACAGTCAATCTCGGTCTTTATGGGTGGTGGTATTATCCTTTTGGGGGCACATCTCGCCCAGATGGTAGCAGGAAGAAGGGCAGCGATTATAAGTGCTTGGCTTACTGCCCTGTTTCCGACATTGGTGCTTTACTCATCAATACCTTTGAGAGAGCCTTTTGTCGTTTTCTTCTTTTTGATGGCCCTTTATGGTTCCGTAGTCTGGTATAAGTATAATCGTGTCGTTGGAGTTTGGATTTCAATACTTGGATTTGCTCTAGCTACTTTTTTTCATGGTGTATTTGCGCTTGGTGCACTTGGATTTCTGGGGATGCTTGTACTTCGAAGTTTGAAGCGTGCGGTTTCCGGGTGGCAGGCAAATAGTTTAAAATCAGCTTCGATTACCACATCTATTCTGGCGCCAATAGCTATTGCTGTTTTGATTGCTGGCGGAGTGGCAATACCTAAGCTTGGTTCGGTGATTAGTGCTCTTGATGCAGACAAGATAATTGCTATAGTCAATTATAGCGCCAGGGACGGAGCTGCGTACCCTGCGTGGACACAACCGAATACTCCAGTTGAGTTAATTTTCAAGTCGCCGGTTCGTCTAATATATTTTCTTTTTTCGCCTTTTCCCTGGGATGTTTCAAGACCGCAGCATTTAGTTGGACTGCTGGATGGCTTATTTTATCTAGGTGTTTTTCTATATCTAATTAAGAATCATAAGGCTTTGCCTGCGGAATCAAAGTTCTTACTTTTGGTGGCGTTTCCGGTAGTCCTCGCATTCGCTTTGGCAATTGGTAACTTTGGTACTGGTGTCAGGCACCGTGCCAAGTTTATCTCTCTATTTCTCGTGATCTTATCTTCAGTTAGGTCAAAGTCAAAACCTGTGAAAAACAGAATTTATGGTAGTGTGAATCGTGCAGAATAAGACAGCGTTATTTTGTGCCAATAGAGGTTACGCATTGTTCAGCTCGCGACGAGGCATAATAGAAGAGTACTTGAAGCAGGGGTGGACGGTTGTTTTGGTTACCTCTGATGATGAATATAGTGCTGAACTTGTTAGGCTGGGGGCTAGACTTGAGGTCATTCAGTTCAATCGCGGTGGTTTCTCTATCGGCTCCGACTTTATGGCTGGCTGGATGTTGATGAAAATTGCTCGCAAATGGTCTCCATCGATTGTTCATTTTTTTCACGCCAAACCGGTAATTATGGGAACGCTAGTCATGCGTTTTAAGCTTGGAGATTCTGTTTTGATCGTGAATACCATTACCGGGCTTGGCCACGCTTTTATTCGTGGGGGGCTGATAACCCGCTTCGCAAGTTTGGGGTATCGAAAGGCGTTACCAAAAGCAAACTGTACAATTTTTCAGAACCACGATGACTGGAGCTTATTTTTAGAGAATGAGTGGGTTCCTCGATCCAAGACCAAGCTAATTGCTGGATCTGGTGTGTCGCTTGAGCGTTTTTCATACGTCGATAGGGCTGATCGGAGCGGAGTTGAACCTGTTATTGTTATGTTGGGTAGACTGATTTATCAAAAAGGAGTTTCTGAATTTTGTGAGGTTGCGAAAAGAGTAAGGTGGGAAATTCCTGGTGCTCGGTTCCTATGGGCTGGAGAGGAGGACCCGGTCCATCCTGACTCTGTCGATCTCAACTGGTTCAAATCGCTTGAGGAAGTCGGCTATATCGGTAGGCTTTCCGATGTTGCGCCTCTATTAGCGCAAGCTGACCTGTTACTGTTCCCGTCATATAGAGAAGGTGTTCCCAGGGCAGTGATGGAGGCCGCCGCAACAGGCTTACCCACGATCGCGTTCGATGTACCGGGTGTTCGAGAGGTGGTGGAAGAGGGGAGAACGGGTTACCTCGTTCCTGACATAAATATCGAAGAGATGGGATCGCGGGTTCTGGAATTATTGGAGAATAAAGAGTTGCGATTAGAGTTAGGCAAAAACGCTGCGGAGTTGGCGAAGAATGCATTTGACATAAAGGCAGTTCAGAAGGCGTATCTGAATGTCTACCGTGAACTTGGGGTGGATATCTGATGGTTTATCAGCCTGCGGTAATCATTGGTGCTCCTCGTTCCGGTACAAACATGCTACGTGATGTTTTAACTTCCCTCGAAGGCATAGCTACCTGGCCCTGCGATGAAATCAACTACATTTGGCGTCACGGAAACGTTCGCTTCCCATCCGACGAGATTCCGGCAGATCGCGCGACACCAGTGATTAAAAGCTACATTCAGCAGAGTTTCGAGGATATTCGAGAAAAGTACTCCGCGGATATCGTGGTTGAAAAGACCTGTGCTAACTCATTGCGCGTGCCATTTGTCGACGTGGTGGTGCCGGATGCAAAGTACGTTTTTATCTACCGGGATGGTATTGACGCCACCGGCTCCGCGAAAGAGCGCTGGACCGCCGAGCTGGACATCCCCTACATTCTGGAAAAAGTGCGTTTTGTGCCAAAGATGGATCTTCCTTACTACGCCCTTCGATATTGCTGGGCCAGGATCTATCGGTTGATCTCAAGGCAAAAACGCCTGGCGTTCTGGGGGCCTGCGTTGAATGGCATGCAGGAAACCCTTCAACAACACACGCTTAATGAAGTATGCGCCCTGCAATGGCAGCAATGCATTGATAAGTCCGAAGAAGCGTTTTCCCGGATGCCTGAAGACAAAGTTGTTCGGGTTCGTTATGAAGACTTTGTTCGCAACCCGGTGGCGGAGCTTTCCCGAATCCTTGAATTTCTGGGGAAGGAGGTTCCTCAGCACCGTATTGAACGGGCCGTCGAGCGTGTGTCTCCCCGCAGTCTCGGTAAGGGCCGCAAAGCGTTGGGCGAGCATGAGGTTGCCAATCTGGAGGCCTTGGTTGGTGACACGTTGAGGCGCTATGACTATTTGTGAGGGCGGGTCGGCGGAATCATGGGCGCTGAAACCGATTCAGGCTCTGATGAAGCGGGTTTTTGATCTGGTTTTTGCGCTTCTGGGGTTGACCCTGGTCTGGTGGTTGATTGTGATTGCTTGGTTGGCAGCAACCATCGACACTCGATCCAACGGCTTTTTTATCCAGAAGCGGGTAGGGCGTAATGGCAGTACTTTCCGGGTAGTGAAAATAAAAACCATGCGCCCGGTTGCCTCGTTCGACACCACCGTTACCAGTCGGGTGGATCCTCGTATTACTCCGCTTGGAGCCTTCTTTCGTCGTACCAAGATAGACGAACTTCCTCAACTCTGGAACGTGTTTGTTGGTGATATGAGCTTTGTTGGCCCGAGGCCAGATGTACCCGGCTTTGCCGATCAGTTGCAGGGTGAAGAGCGGGCGATGCTGTCTATCAGGCCCGGCATTACCGGACCTGCCACTTTGAAGTACCGTGATGAAGAAGAGATCCTGGCTGCCCAGGCGAATCCGGAAGCCTACAATCGCGACGTTATCTGGCCCGACAAGGTTCGGATCAATCTGGATTACATCCGAGACTGGTCTCTTCGTCTTGATGTTCAATACATTTTCCAAACGGTTTTTCACTAAATGTTAAACGGACCATTCTCCCCCTGGCCCTCCTATACTCAGGAAGAGGCCGATGCGGCTTCCCGGGTATTACTCTCCAACCGTGTCAATTACTGGACCGGCCAGGAATGTCGTGAATTCGAGCGGGAATTCGCTGAATTCTCCGGCACTGACTATGCCGTGGCCGTGGCGAACGGCACGGTGGCTCTGGATCTTGCATTGAAGGCGTTAGGTATTGGCGCCGGTGATGAAGTAATTGTCACTTCCCGAACCTTCCTGGCCTCGGTAACGTGTATTGTTAACGCGGGCGCTTGGCCTGTGTTCGCGGATGTGGATGCGGATTCCCAGGGGATTTCGGCTGAGACGGTTGCGTCGTTGATTAATGACAACACCAAGGCGGTCATTGCGGTTCATCTTGCAGGCTGGCCCTGTGACATGGATGGCCTGAATGACTTGGCTTGCCGCCATGGCTTATCAGTGATCGAAGATTGTGCCCAGGCCCATGGTGCGACGTACAAGGGCAAACCGGTTGGGTCTCTGGGGCACGTAGCAGCCTGGTCCTTTTGCCAGGACAAGATCATGACCACCGGTGGCGAGGGCGGCATGGTGACCACCAATGATCGGGAACTGTGGTCGCGCATGTGGGCCTACAAGGATCATGGCAAAAGCTGGGAAGCGGTTTATGAGCGCGAGCACCCGCCGGGCTTTCGCTGGCTGCATGAGAGTTTTGGCACGAACTGGCGGATGACGGAGATGCAGGCTGCCATTGGCCGGATTCAGTTACGGCGTATGCCGGACTGGGCTGAGCGCCGTCGGGCTAACTGTAGGGCTATCTGGCAGGCTGCCAGGGAGTGCAAAGGGCTGAGAGTGCCGGAGGTTCCGGAACACATCGGCCATGCCGGCTATAAGTGTTATGTTTTTGTAGAGCCTACTACCCTTAAGCCAGGGTGGGATAGAAACAGGGTGATGTCTGAGATTGTTAGTGCTGGCGTGCCTTGTTTCTCCGGCTCCTGCTCGGAAGTGTATTTTGAGAAGGCGATACAGGACGCAGGTATGGCTCCGGAGGAGCGCTTGTCGGTGGCCAGGGAGTTGGGTGATACCAGCCTGATGTTCCTGGTTCACCCGACATTGACGGCCGAAGAAGTCAAACTCACGTGCAAGGTGCTCGCACGGGTAATGAAGGAGGCAACCGCTTGAACAGGGAAAAGTTGGCAAAGCGTAGAGATGGCAATCTTATGATCAGGTCATTTCTGAACCTTCCGAGGTTTTATAAACGGGTTGTTTCCGTTCTGTCGGATGCGTTCTTCCTGTTCTTTGCAATCTGGGCTGCGTTTGCCTTACGCCTGGAACAGCACCTTTGGCTGCCGACTCAGGAGCAACTGACGGTTGCTGCCATTACGGTGGTGTTCACTATTGCCGTGTTTATCCGCCTCGGGCTATACCGGGCTGTCATTCGTTATTTGGGTGATAGAGCATTCCTCACCATTATCTATGGGGTCATTGCCTCCAGCGTATCTCTGATCATTCTGGGCTACCTATTGCAGGTGTTTGTGCCCCGTTCGGTTCCCATCATCTATGGGGCTTTGGCATTCCTGTTTGTGAGCGGCACCCGTCTGGGTGTGCGGATGATCGTGAACCATCCCAAGCAGATGGCGAAAGAAGCGGTTGCCATCGTGGGTGCTGGCGAAACAGGCATGCAACTGGCATCGGCTCTTGAGCAAGGCACCGAGTATCGACCGGTTGTTTTTGTGTCATTTGACCGCGCCAATCACAAGTCCATGATCAATGGCTTGCCCGTCGTCAGCATTAACCACATCGCCAAGCATATGCCGAAGCACCATGTGCAGCGGATATTGCTGGCGCTGGACGAAGGTACACAGATTGATCGCAAGAAACTGCTGAAGCAGCTCGAGCCTTTGTCGATCCCGGTCCAGACTGTTCCGTCCATGTCGGAACTGGTGGCGGGCCAGGCGCGGATTAATGACATCCGGGATCTGGAGATAGAAGACCTGCTGGGGCGAGACCCGGTTCGGCCGGACTCTGCCGTTGTAGCCAAGAGTCTGTACCAAAAATCCGTGATGGTCACTGGCGCGGGCGGTTCGATTGGCTCAGAGTTGTGCCGCCAGATTATTCGTCATCGTCCGCGCGCGTTGGTACTGTTCGAGCAGTCTGAATTTTCCCTGTACGCCATTGAGCGTGAGCTGAGTTCCATCAATCGGGTGGAGGGACTAGGAGTAGAGTTGCATCCCTTACTCGGTAATGTGGGGCATCGGCGCCGCTGCGAGTCTGCCATGAGGGCGTTTGGTGTGCAGACGGTCTACCACGCAGCCGCCTATAAGCACGTACCCTTGGTTGAACACAACGTGATAGAAGGCGTACAGAATAACGTGTTTGGCACCTGGCACACGGCTGAAGCCGCTATTGCAGCCGGTGTTGAGCGTTTTGTGCTGATTTCCACGGACAAGGCGGTTCGCCCCACCAACGTGATGGGGGCCAGCAAGCGGCTGGCGGAACTGGTGCTGCAGGCTTTGGCACAGCGGCAGAAAAAGACGGTGTTCTCCATGGTGCGTTTCGGCAACGTACTCGGCTCTTCCGGTTCTGTAGTGCCGCTTTTCCGGGATCAGATTCGCGATGGTGGCCCGGTTACCGTTACCCATCCGGACATTATCCGGTACTTCATGACCATTCCTGAAGCCAGCCAACTGGTTCTCCAGGCCGGCAGTATTGGCTTGGGTGGCGAGGTGTTTGTGCTTGATATGGGCGAGCCGGTGAAGATTGCGGACCTGGCTCGCAAGATGATTCACCTCATGGGGCTGGAAGAGAAAACGGAAAGCCATCCCGCAGGTGATATTGAGGTGACCTTTAGCGGCCTTCGCCCTGGGGAAAAGCTGTATGAAGAACTGTTGATTGGTGACGATCCGCAAGGTACTTCGCACCCACGAATCATGATGGCACGGGAAGTTTATCTTCCCTGGGAGCAGGTAGAAGACTTCCTCAGTCAGTTGCAGCGAGCGAGCCAGGCATTCGATTGCAGCGCGATTATCGAAGTACTTAAGAATGCCAAAACGGGTTACGCGCCCAACGGCAACCTGGAGGACCTGGTGTGGTGTAACGGGCAGTCCGATGTTGTGGCTGCGGATCGCCAGGGCGATAAAGTGCACCGGTTGTCTGTGTAAGAAAATACGTTTCAAGAGCAAGGTTGCTGTTTCATGTCTGAAAATATCGTCTGGCATCACCAGAAAGTCACCCGGGCGGACCGTGCTTCCATCAAGAACCAGAGCCCGTGCCTGTTGTGGTTTACCGGGCTGAGTGGTTCCGGTAAGTCCACCATTGCTAATGCGCTGGATGTGGCCTTGTTTGAGCGTGGCTATCACACCTTCCTGTTGGATGGTGACAATGTCCGCCATGGCCTGAACAGGGATCTGGGGTTTTCTGATGAAGACCGTGTTGAGAACATTCGCCGTATTGGCGAGGTGAGTAAGTTGTTCACCGATTCCGGCGTGATTGTTCTCAGTGCGTTTATCTCACCCTTCACCAGTGATAGGCGCTTGGTGCGTAACCTGTTCCCGGCGGGTGAGTTCATTGAGGTGTTCATGGATACCCCGCTTCAGACGTGTGAAGAGCGGGATCCAAAGGGGCTTTATGAAAAGGCCAGGGCGGGAAAGATCAAACACTTTACGGGTATCGATTCCCCCTATGAGGCGCCTGAGCGACCGGAAGTGCGCCTGGATACCTCGCAGATGTCGGTGGATGAATGTGTGAACCGCTTGATCAGCTACCTGCTGGACCGGCAGTTGATCTTTACGTCGCCACAAGCCACCGGAGCGTAAGCGCCTATGGCGTGGGAAGCCATTGTTACCCTGCTTACCTTGTTCTCGGTTCTGGCAGCATTGGTGATTACACGGGTGTCGGCCGATCTGGTGCTGATGGCGGCCCTGGCGTTCCTGTTGATTACCGGCATCCTGGGGCCCGCTGACGCGTTGGCAGGGTTTGCAAACCCGGGCGTGATTACCATTGCAACGCTCTATGTGGTAGCCGCCGGCCTGAAAGAAACCGGGGCCGTTCAGTGGATTGCCCGTTTGCTACTCGGGCATCCGAAAACCGAGAAAGGCGCGCAGCTTCGGATGCTCGCGCCGACTGGTATCCTCAGCGGCTTCATGAACAATACGGCCGTTGTGGCGATGTTCATCCCCGCCATTCAGGACTGGGCCCAGCGTCTGGGTATTCCATCCTCACGCCTTCTCTTACCCTTGAGCTACGCCGCCATTCTGGGCGGCACCTGCACGTTGATTGGTACCAGCACCAACCTGGTGGTGGATGGCATGCTGCAGGCGCGCCTGGGTATTAATCTGGGGTTGTTTGAGTTGGCCTGGGTGGGCGTGCCGCTGTTGTTGGTGGGTGGATGCTATTTGGTGCTGGTGGCATCTCGCATATTGCCGGACCGGGGAGGCATGCGGGAGGAACTGGAGCAGGTTCGGGAATACGGCGTAGAGGTGGAAGTGGACGCCGCTGGCCCGTTGGTGGGCAAAACCGTGGCTCAGGCTGGTTTGCGCGCACTGAATTACGGTTACCTGACGGAGATCGACCGGGGTGGCCGGCTGATTACGGCGGTGGAGCCGGATCGGATGCTGCAACCGGGGGATAGGTTGTATTTTGTGGGCGCGCCGGAATGCGCCAGTGAGTTGCGTCGGATTCAAGGCCTGAAACCAGCCCATGCCAGTATCCAGAAGCTGGATCTGGCGAACCATCAGCGCTGCCTGGTGGAAGTGGTGCTGGGACAGGAATTCACGGCTCTGGGGAAGACCGTGCGGGAAAGCCGTTTCCGTACTCGCTTTAACGCCGCGATTCTCTCAGTTTCGCGTGAGGGGAGTAGGGTGCCTGGTAAACTGGGGGATATCACCTTCCGGATGGGCGATACCCTTTTATTGGAGGCCAGTCACCAATTTGTAGAACAGTACCGCTTCCGCCGGGACTTTTTGTTGGTCAGCGCCCTGAACGATTCCACGCCACCGGATTTTCACCGGGCGCCCCGGGCGCTGGGAATTTTGTTGTTGATGGTTGTGGCCAGTGCTACCGGGCTATTACAGATTATAGAGGCGGCCTTCCTGGCCGCGGGCGCAATGATTGTCACTGGGTGCATTACGGCCAGCCGTGCCCGCCGTAGTGTGGATTTGCCAGTACTGGTGGTGATTTCGGCCTCTTTTGCGCTAGGCAATGCCATGACGGAAACCGGTGGGGCCGAGTGGGTAGCCTCCAGCCTGCTGGGCCTGTTCGGCCCGCTCACGCCCTGGCTCGCTCTGGCGTTGGTGTATATCCTCACCGCTGCCTTTACCGAAGCTATCACCAACAACGCGGCAGCGGTGCTTATGTTTCCGATTGCGTTGGCGGTGTCTGAACAATTAGGCGTTCATTTCCTGCCGTTTGCCGTGGCCGTAATGTTCGCTGCTTCGGCGTCGTTTATTACGCCTCTGGGTTATCAGACCAATCTCATGGTTTATGGCCCCGGCCGCTACCAGTTTATGGATTACGTGCGTTTGGGCTTTCCGTTGAGCCTGCTCGTAGGCTCAACCGCTATCGGTTTGATCCCGTTTGTCTGGGGATTTTGAGCTGTTTGGGAATATACTGGCAGAAAGCGAATTGTGAATAACAAGGATGTGTTGAATGATCGATATAAAACACCACGGAGCGGTGTCAGGTGTAACCGGTTCTTGCCACGAGTTGGTCGTTGGCAGTTCCGGTATTCTGATTGATTGCGGCCTGTTCCAGGGTGCGGAAGCCGGTAACGGCGCGAGTGCGTCGAATCTCGCCATTGATTTCTCCATTAGCCATATCCGTGCGCTGGTGGTTACCCATGTGCACATCGACCACGTCGGTCGCATTCCCTATCTTCTGGCTGCCGGGTTTGACGGGCCGATTATCTGTTCGGAGCCATCGGCCATTATGTTGCCGGAGATTCTTGAGGATGCCCTGAAGATTGGCTTCACCCGGGACCGGTCCCTGATTGAGAAGGTGCTTGGGTTGATTCGATCCCGTCTTGTGCCGGTGCCCTACGAGCAATGGCATTCGGTGTTCGATGGCAAGGATGAGTCGCTTTCCGTTCGGTTGCAGAGGGCCGGGCATATTCTTGGTTCGGCTTATGTGGAGTGCGAAGCGGAGAGCGATGGTGAGTTCGAGCGTGTCGTGTTCAGTGGTGATCTTGGGGCTTCCCATGCGCCACTGTTGCCTGAGCCACAGCCGCCGGAGCGTGCTGACAGGTTGGTGATTGAAAGCACCTACGGCGATAAGGACCACGAGAGCCGGGAAGAGCGTCGTTATCGTCTCAAGGCGGTGCTGGAGCACGCCCTTGAGGACGGCGGGACGGTTCTGGTGCCGGCGTTCAGTATTGGGCGTACTCAGGATCTGCTGTATGAAATTGAAAGTCTGATTCATGAGTTCGGCAGCGATGAAGTCGGGCCGGACTTGCCTTGGCGGGATCTCGAGATCGTTGTGGACTCGCCTCTGGCCGCCAATTTTACCCGTATCTACCGGGACCTCAAGCCTTTCTGGGACGCTGAAGCCACCGAATTGGTCAGTCAGGGCAGGCACCCGCTCTCGTTCGAACAACTTACGCTGATCAACAGCCATGAAGACCACCTCAATGCCGTGGATTATCTGGCAAAGTCACACCGCCCCTGCGTGGTGCTTGCTGGCTCTGGCATGTGTGCAGGGGGCAGGGTGGTGAACTACCTGAAGGCTATGCTGGCGGATGAACGCAACGATGTGTTGTTCGTGGGCTATCAGGCCAAGGGCACGCCGGGCAGGGATATTCTCGCCTGTGGGCCTCGTGGTGGCTGGGTGGAGTTTGACGACCAGCGTTACGAGATTCGCGCCCGGGTTCATCAAGTGGGTGGTTACTCCGCCCATGCGGGGCAATCCGATTTGCTGCGGTTCGTAAGCGGAATTGAGTCGCCACCAACGGAGATCAGGATTGTGCATGGTGATGCGAAAGCCAAAGAATCGTTGAAAAGCCAATTTCATTCCGCCGGACTAACGGGGATAATGATCCCTGGTTTGGCGTAAACCAGTTATTTGTAAAAAAAGGATTGTTGGAATCATGAAAAAGATCGCCGTCGTCGGCCTGGGATATGTCGGTTTGCCTTTGGCCGCCGCATTTGGGGAAAAGCGGGACGTTGTTGGTTTTGATATCAACGTAAAGCGAATAGCCGAACTAAAAGATGGCGTGGATTTTACCCGTGAGGTTTCCCGCGAAGAGCTGGCTGCTTCAAAAGGGTTGTCGTTTGCCGACTCCCTGGACGGCATTCGCGATTGTCAGATCTATATTGTGACGGTTCCCACACCAATTGATGAATTCAAATCCCCGGATTTAACACCGCTGGTCAAGGCCAGTGAGAGCGTGGGTAGCGTCCTCAAACGCGGCGATATTGTTATTTATGAGTCCACGGTTTACCCCGGTGCCACGGAAGAAGTCTGTGTCCCTATTCTGGAAAAAGTATCCGGCCTTGCTTTCAATCAGGACTTCCACGCCGGTTACAGCCCCGAGCGGATTAACCCGGGTGATAAAGAACATCGTATTGCCACGATTAAGAAGGTAACTTCTGGCTCCACGCCGGCCATCGCCGATGAAGTGGACGCGCTTTATGCCGGTATTATTACCGCTGGTACTCACAAGGCCAGTTCCATTAAGGTGGCCGAGGCCGCCAAGGTGATTGAGAATACCCAGCGTGATTTGAATATTGCGCTAATGAATGAGTTATCAATGATTTTTTCCAAGCTTAAAATTGATACTCACGAAGTGATTGCTGCCGCATCGACCAAGTGGAATTTCCTCCCGTTCAAACCGGGATTGGTTGGCGGGCATTGTATTGGCGTGGACCCTTACTACCTGACTCACAAGGCCCAGGCCATTGGCTATCATCCGGAAATTATCCTGTCTGGCCGCCGCGTTAACGACAACATGGGCCCGTATGCGGCGTCTGAATTGGTTAAGGCGATGATCAAGGCCGGGCATACGGTTGCCAACGCTCGGGTGTTGATCATGGGCTTTACGTTTAAGGAGAACTGCCCCGATTTACGTAATACTCGCGTTATTGATGTGGTTAAGGAGTTGTCTGAGTTTGGCTGCAAGGTGGATGTAACGGATTGCTGGGCCGACAATGAAGAGGCTGAGCATGAATACGGAATTACATTGAACCAGAATCCGGAGAAAGCCCAGTACGATGCGTTACTTCTAGCGGTTCCGCATAGAGAGTATGTGGCGAGATCGTCCCATGATTTACGCGAATATATGAAGGACAATGGGGTTTTGTTTGATCTGAAAGGTGTATTGCCACTGGGTGAAGCTGATTTGCGTTTATAAACGCTTTGGCTATTTAAATAAAAAACCAGCCTGCGGGCTGGTTTTTTTTGGGTTACTTTTCCGTAAATGAATTATTTTGCCATGGCCTGTTTTATGGATTACTATTTCCCGTGACTTTCAGTCATAACCGTCATATTCAAAAATTATCCATTCGCAGGTTCCGTGCTTGGTTGTCTGAACTAATTGCGGTCTTCGAATATCGGCAAATCAATAGCAGTTATTTAAATAAGGGTTTGTATCCATGGCAAAGATTAACGATTACTACCAGAAAAAACAGCTTATGGAAAAGCTCTCTGAAGAACTGGCGAAACTGGAGCAGGACCAGGCGCTGAAAAGCGAGCTTGAGTTTGAAAACAAGGTTCGCGACCTGATGAAGAAGTATGACAAGTCGCCAAAAGACGTTCTGCAGATTCTGGGCGCCATTGATCCGTCCATTTCAGGCGCTAAGGCCGACACAGCCAGCGGCAGCCGCCCCAAACGCCCCATGAAGACCTACAAGAACCCGAACACCGGTGAAGTGGTCAAGACGCGTGGTGGGAACCACAAGGTATTGAACGAGTGGCGCCAGAAGCATGGAAAAGAAACTGTGCAGAGCTGGCAGCAGGACTGATTGAGTCGTTTTTAACGTGGTGTCGGATTACGGCTTTGCGTAATCCGACCTACGATTGCTCCCCGAATACCACCACACGGTTTCTTCCTCCTTCCTTGGCGGCGTACAACGCTTCATCCGCCTGCTGTAACCACTGCATATGATTCTCCGGCCTATCCGTTAAGGGGGCGATGCCAATGCTGACGGTGTACTGGATCGGTGCTGCCGTGGTTTGAACCGTGCTGTTCTGTATGGCCTCCCTTATGCGTTCGCAAATCACCCTGGCGCCTTCGGCATCGGTTTCCGGCAGGATGATGCCGAACTCCTCGCCACCGTAGCGGCCGGGGCTGTCTGACTGGCGCAGGTTGTCTTTCATAACCTTGGCGGTGTACTTGATGACTTCGTCACCCGCCAGGTGGCCGTAGGTATCGTTCACCGCTTTGAAGTGGTCTATGTCGAACATGATCAGGCAGGTGTTGTGACCATAACGACGGTAGCGTTCGTATTCGGCGTCGATCAGGTTTTCCCAGGTACCACGGTTGAGCAGACCGGTCAGGCGGTCGGTCATGCTCAGCTTGGCCAGTTGTTCGTTGGCGGTTTCCAGTGCCCGTTTGCTGGTGGCGATGTCGGTGACGTCGTAGACCATCAGGCAGATTTTCTCGACCTGGCCGTCTGGCCCGGAGAGGGGGCTGATGGTCAGATTCTGGTACATGAAGTCTTCGGTGCCGGTTATCGGGCGTGTGTTGCGAAAGCGGAACAGGTAAGGGCGCTGTTCCCAGGAGGTGAATGCCCGGGTGTTTAGCATGGCGACTGAGTCGACCTTGCGGGTCAGCCATGCTTTGGGGATGTCCGGGAACACGTCAAACAGAACCTGCTCGCGAATCTTGCTGGCGGTGATGCCGCTATGGTGTTCCATGAAACCATTCCAGGCCTGCACGCGGAAGTCCAGGTCCAGAACCACCAGGCCGACTTCCACCGATTCCAGCATGTCCACCAGCCAGTGGAAGGTGCTTGCTCCGATCTCTTTAATGGCCATGGTTAATCCACCAGGTACTGTAGTCGTTGTTCAAGGAAGGGCACTGAATCTTCTGTCAGCAGTACCAGCATGTCGCAACTGATCTCCCGGTCTTCCAGTTCATAGCTGATTTCAATACACAGCAGCTTTTCGTGGCGAGTACTGTGGTGTTCCAGCAGGTCTCCGATCTGTCGATGCTGGCCCAGGACGGTTGGGTGACCAAGACCGAGTTTAAGATCCAGCTGGTCGCCAATGCCTTTGAGGAAGGCGCCAAACAGGATGCTGGACATGTCCATGAGCACCTCTACCTGAATGCTTTCGGTGTCCATGTCCTCGTAATGGAGCAGTTCGGCCATGTCATTGAAGCTGGCGTCAGCAAACAACAGAAGTGCTTCACCTGCAACGCCTGCGCCGGTGAATCCCTGGCAGACAGCGGAGTAGCTGCTGTCGGCCTGGGCGGCCGAAATCGCCATGCTGAGCTCCGAGCGAGCAATCATTTCCACCCGGGGGATGGGCTGTTTGACGAATACCCGCAGCAGTCTTGCCAGCAAGTCGGACGAACGGCCCATGGCAACGTTGGCGATCTCCTGGAGATAGTCGTTCAGGCTAATCGGTGCGCTGGTTGAAGTGGTGTTGGTCGTATCGGACGCAGCGCTCTGCTCGTGTTCTTCAACCAGATCCTCAGGGCGCAGAAAACCGTAGTCCTGCAGCAGCTTTAAAACCAGGTCGGTGTCCGTAGGCTTTTTTATGAATTCGATGGCGCCGAGCTTGCGGACTCGAGCCCGCGCTTCTGGTTGGATGTCGCCGGAAACGACGATCGTCAACACGGGGAGATCCTCTTTCCTGATGGCGTCCAGAACCTCGTAGCCATCCATTTCCGGCATATTGAGGTCCAGAAACAGCAATTCGCCGGCACCGGCGCGGAGCTTTTCCAGAGCATTGCGGCCATCAAATGCGAAGGTAACTTCAGCGTTCCAGTTTTTGGGTAAAGCGCGCGCCATTTGTTTTCGGGCGAGAGAGGAATCGTCGCAGATAAGAACGCGGGTGGTCATGGGGGCTCCGTTTATTATTTAACCCCAGTATAGCAGTGCCTGAAGTGAATTCTATGCCCTGTGAACTATCTCACTCTATTGGCTCGGCAGCCTGGGATATAGTGCTCCTGCAGTCATAATAAGAATTGATTCAGAGACACAACACTATGAGACAGGATGCTTGTTGGTATGCTGTCCCTCTCACCATCTGTCTGGGTATGTCGCCTGTTGCCCTGGCAGAGTTGGAGCCTATTTCCGAACAGGAAATGAGCCAGGTGCAAGGGCAGGCAATGATGACGGTGGATCATGTGGATGGAGTAAACCACCGGTTTACCCGCGTGACACTGGGCGTGGACGCAGAAACCCGGCTGAACGCCGATGGTGTGGTGATGGGCGGGGATGATTCTGGCGCCGATCTCGATATCAAGAATTTCGCGCTCGGCCACTACGTGCGCGACGACACTCGTGTCCAGATCGACGGCAACACCTACAACGTGGACGAGGTGGTTCCGTTTGAGGGTGTTGAACCCTATCTTGAACTGGCTGAACGGGATGGTCAGCTCTCCGGTTTCCGCTTTGGTCTGAACCAGGCTCGGGGCACGCTTTCTGGCGAGATCGCCAGCTTCAGTGGCAACCTGAACCTGAAAATCAACGATGCAGACGGCAACCCGGTGGACGCCATGCTGTTCGATGATGCAGGAGTGGCCACCAATCACCGAGCAACCCAGATCGGTCTGGCGGGTGAAGACGGAACCTGCAGTCAATGTGTGCCGCTGACCAATCTGCTGTCCATGGATATTGGTGTGGACAATGGCGATGGCACGGTTGGCTTTACGGAAGACCTGTTCCTGGCGTTCCAGCGTGAGTCTGTGGACTGGCAGGACCTGGGAGGCCCTGGCGCCATTCAGGGGCCTGAAGGCGTGTTCCTGAATCTGCCCACCAGCATGACGCTGGACATGCAGACACTGCAGAACGGTGTTCAGCGGGAGCGCACGCATTACGTGGATCGCGGTACCGGGATGTTTTGATTACACTACCCTGCATTCGACCGATTCACGCAATGCAGGAGTTCTCTCGGTGATCCGTTCTTTCTACTGGCACGACTACGAAACCTTTGGTGTCGACCCCGTACACGATCGTCCCTCCCAGTTTGCCGGGGTGCGCACCGATGCAGATCTGAACATCATCGAAGACCCGCTGATTATCTACTGCGCACCGGCTGACGACTACGTGCCCTCGCCAGAAGCCTGCCTGATTACCGGCATTACCCCACAAAAGGCATTGGAAGACGGTTTTCCCGAGGCGGAGTTTATCGCACAGGTCAACGAGGCCTTCAGCCAGCCCGGCACTTGCGCCGTGGGTTACAATAGCCTGCGCTTCGATGACGAAGTGTCCCGCCATACCCTGTACCGTAACCTTCGTGACCCTTATGCCAGAGAATGGCAGAACGGCAATTCCCGCTGGGATATCATCGACATGGTGCGCCTGACCTACGCGTTGCGACCAGAGGGTATTCAATGGCCAAAGAAGGAAGACGGCAGCCCCAGTTTCAAGTTGGAAGAACTCACGGTCGCCAACGGCATTGCCCATGAAGCCGCTCACGATGCTCTGTCGGATGTAGAGGCTACCATCGCGGTGGCAAAGCTGATCAAGGAAAAGCAGCCAAAGCTGTTTGAGTTTGTGCTGCAAAACAAGGACAAGCACTCCGCCCGCGCCATGCTGGATACTGCCAGTATGAAGCCAGTGTTCCACATTTCCGCAAAGTACCCGGCCACCCGTGGTTGCTGCGCAATGGTGGCGCCATTGGCTGATCACCCCACCAACAAGAACCTGGTGATCGTGTACGACCTGCGCGAAGACCCAAGCGAGTTGATTTACGCTACGCCTGAGCAGATCCGTGAGCGGGTATTTACTTCCCAGGCGGAGTTAGGGGAGGGCACCAGCCGTTTTCCACTCAAAGGCGTGCAACTGAACAAGTGCCCGGTACTGGCCCCCGCCACCATGCTGAAATCCCTCTCTGAGGAGCGGCTTGCCGAGCTGGAACTGGACGGCGACAAGCTGCGTGAGCACCTGGCCATTTTGCGCAAGGCGCCGGATCTGCCAGCCCGAATCGCTCAGGCCTTCGATCACCCCCATGAAGGTGACCTGACGGATCCGGACGAACAGCTTTACGCTGGCGGTTTTATCAGCAAAACCGACCGCGAGAAGCTCAACTGGCTATTGCAACAGCCGGTAGAAACCCTGGGAGAGCAGGAAGTACGGTTTGAGGATGGTCGTCTGGAAGAAATGGTGTTTCGCTATCGCGCCAGGAATTACCCCAATACGCTGATATCCGAAGAGCAGGAGAAGTGGGAAGTCTTTCGTCAGCAGCGGCTGATGCAGCCCAAGAAAGGGTGGCGGTCTCTGGAGGAGTTCTTCAAGATTTTGCAGAATCTTGCCGCTGATCCGGAGCTTACGCCGGAAAAGCGGCATGTTCTGGAAGAGCTTCACCTCTATGGTGAATCCCTGATTCCTTACGTCTAGCGCCGGCGCTGGAAGTACACGGACAGGCCTTGACCCATCAAGCTTTGCACCTCGCTTCCCAGAGCCTCAGCCTGGATCTGTTTCTGTACAGGCTTGGTGGCGAGGCTGTGGCCGTCGGTGTCCCGGGCTTTTGCCAGTTTCCAGTCCACTTCGTTGCTGAGCAGCGCCATCAGCTCTTTTAGCTGCCTGGAATCCTGCTCACTGAACCAACGGTCGCGGCATCCACCCAGGCCGTAGAAGTCGGTTTCGGCAACCAGGGATTGCCACATCGGATCCTGCCGATTGGTCAGTACCATCCGTCGGAGTTGACGCAGGGCCGTGCGTGTCGGTTTGAGGTCATGTTGAGCGATCAGGCGGCGGATCTGTTTGTCGCCATCGGTCTGTTCGTTGACGGCGGTGTGCATATGGACAACAGCACCGTTGCCGGTCGCTGAACTCACCAGGGCTGCGAGGGACACCTCGGTCATGCTTGTTGACGGCAGGCGCCCGATTTCGATCCAGTGCACCTTGTGATCATCGGCGACGAATTGCTGGGCGATGGACCAGGGCCAGAACACGATGTTGCTGATGCCCATCTCGCCCGCGAGTCGCGTTGCCTTGGCGATGTTGGCAAGGGATTCATCCACGGCGATCACTTCCACGTCTTTCAGGTAGTGCGCCAGTTCCATGGCGCGCTGGCCGGACTGGGCGCCACACACCATGATTCGGATCGTTTCCGGCAATTGCTCGGTACTCATGCCCAGCTCGGTCGCCATTATGGCTTTCAGGCTGGTTTCGGAGCGATAGGCAAGTTTCGACCAGTTGGGCCAGGCCTGGGGCACATCGGTTTTCTCCAGACAAAGCTCGGCTGATTTCTCGTCGAAATTCTGTTTGATGGCCTCTTCCGAAGCGCGGTTATAGTAGCTCGCGGCCATCATCCCCTGCATGGCAACCGGCCAGTCAACCAGGTTCCAGCCGCCAAGGTGTACAGCATACTTCTGATGGAACAGAGCGCCGTACATGGCACTGATGATCAGCGAACCGATCATGCCATCCTGTTGCTCGCCCATGGCAAGCTGGGCGCAAATGCTGTCGTTGATGGCTGAGGCCAGCCGTTCTTCGTCGTCCTCCGCGGTCAGGGCGTAACCGGTGCGATCGGCGTAGACCGCCAGGGCCAGCGCCAGCGGTTGAAGTTCGTCCCGCAGTTCAACAGTCTGTGCGACTTCCGCAATGATCGCCCGGCGCAGCAGGGTGACCAGCTCTTCCACGGCTGGGTCTGGCATCAGGGTTTTTTCCAGTGCCAGGATCAGCAGTTCGTCTTCGCTGGCGGCGTCCAGAGCCACTTGGGCATTCGGGTTCTCCAGATCGTATTGCTGGCGGATGATGGCGCCTACGAAACGGCCGATTTCCTGGTGGGGCAGGCCGTCATGTCGCAGCAGAAGGATAGCGTCACGGGCCAGTTTGGTGTCAGCCCTGTTCACATCCAGATGCTCGGCACAGGCCAGCATGCCGCTATAAATAGAGGGCCATTCCAGTCCCATCTCCAGCAGTTTTCGGTAATGCAGGTAGGCCACATCGAACTGGCCCTGCAGACGCTTGGCATGGGCGACTCCACCGAAAGCGGCGGCGGATTGCCGGTCCATTTCCAGAGCCTGGATGAAATACTGCTCCGCCAGGGCCGGGCGCTCGGACTTGATTGCCCAGTAACCCAGGTTGGTGAACTGCTGCGGTTGCGCCGGGTCCTGGCTGAGGCTGTCCGTGAACAGGGTGTGTGCCTTATCAAGTGCCCCTTCGTCCATTTCCACACGCCCCATCAAGCCCAGTGCGCCTGCGTTACCGGGTTCCTGTGCCAGAACCTCATTCAGGTAGTTACGGCATTCCTGCCGCGCCTTGAGACGCTGAACCAGCGATGTCGGGCTGTTTGACTCGGCATAAGCCAGGTTTGCCTGCAGCAGTAGCCGCGCAATGTGGGCTTTTTGTGCGTCTGTGGCATGGATGTTGTGCTGTGCTTGCATGGGGCTACCCCTTTGACTCTGTGACGAAACCCGATTAACCCTGCAGCAACTGCAGAACCTGCTGTGGCCTTGCGTTGGCCTGGGCCAATACCGACAAGCCGGCCTGCTGCAGCACCTGGGTGCGGGCGAGTTCGGCGGATTCGGCGGCAAAGTCTGCATCACGAATTCGTGAACGCGCGGCAGACAGGTTCTCAGAGGTCGTGCTCAGGTTGGCAATGGTCGACTCGAGTCGATTCTGCGCAGCGCCCAGGTCGGCACGAATGCCGCTGATGGTTTCCAATGCCGCGTCCACAACTGCGAGTGCGCTGGTGGCGCCGTCAACGGTGCTTATATCGATACCTGCCACTTCTTCTGGCGTAGAGCCGGCGGCAGTATTCTGTGCACTGTTCAGGACGCTGCCTGCGGCCAGGGTGGCGTCAGATGTCGCGGCGAAGCTAACGGACGAGTCCAGCGTCAATTCGCCGGCAACCCGTGTGGCATTAGCTCCACCACTTGTCAGTTCGATGGCGCTGGGGTCGCCGCTACCCTGTACCGCCAACTGTTGAGAGCCGGCAGCGGTAAAGTCTTCGATAGTGATGTCTTTACCCTGTTCCTGAATCAGCGTGATACTGCCGTCGTTAGCAACTTCCGCGGTAATGCCGGTCTTGCCAGACGCGGCGTTCACCTCACGTGCAATCGCTGAGAGGTCGTTTGCATCGGTGATCTGCGCGGAAATGGTCGCTGAGCTGCTCCCATTGGAAAGGGTGAGCGACACGGTTTGAGGCACGGCGATTGGCGTGGTAGCGGTGTTGCTCAGGGTCGCCGATGTTCTTGCCGTCGCGTTCACACCCGTCGTGGCACCAATGTCGTTGATGGCTGCGGCGATGTCTTCTGCCGTGTCACCTGCTGTAATGGGCACCACCTGGCTGTCCAGCGAGCTGGAAATGGTGAGATTCTGCGTGGCGATCGTGTTTTGTGCGGGTAACGTCGCATTCGCTGCCGTTGTTGAACCGGTGCCCTGGTTCAGGGTTGCGTTGGCCGCGTCGAGCGTGTTGTTGGCCAGGTCGGCGGTTCGGGCGCCTTCGATGGAAACGGCGATGCTCTGGTTTTCATTGGCGCCAGCCTGGAATTTCTGGGCCTGGAAGGTGCCGTCCAGGAGTTTCAGCCCGTTGAACTCGGTGGTGGTGGCAATGCGCTCCAGCTCGCCTTTTAGCTGGTTTACTTCGGACTGCAGGGCCTTCCTGTCAGATGCGGAGTTCGTTGCGTTGGCGGATTGTACCGCCAGTTCCCGAATGCGCTGCAGGATGTTCCCGGATTCGCCCAGCGCGCCTTCAGCAGTCTGAGCCAGAGAAATACCGTCGTTGGCGTTTCGAATGGCCTGGTTGAGGCCTTTGATCTGCGATGTGAATCGCTCAGAGATGGCAAGCCCGGCGGCGTCGTCCTTGGCGGAGTTGATACGCAGGCCGGATGACAGCCGCTGCAGGGCAACGTTGGAGTCTTCCTGTGAAGTGTTCAGGTTTCGCTGAGCATTCAGCGACGCGATATTGGTGTTGATGATCTGAGGCATAACATTTCTCCCTGCTCAGAGATGCCGGTAACCCGGTGCCCGATCAAAATGGACGCCTTGCCGGCGGAAGTTCATTTAATTGCCGTTTTGCAGGGAGGTAAGCGAAGGTTGTGCCAGTTTCGGAGTTTTGTTTTTAAGATGTTGATTGTTAGTGGTTTTGTTGGTCAGTTTTAGTGTTTAGGGCATGAGTCCAATCGTCAACATATAACGGTGTAAGGAAGACTATTGCCGCTTTTACATTCCCTTACAAAATACCGTCAGTTTTTTCTAAAGGTACGGACGGGGGCGCCGTTAAGCGCAATAACAGGGAGGCGCTCCCAAACTGAAAATGGGCGCCATTCCTTTTCCATGAAATAACGACATATGTCGAAGGAGAAGCAATATGGCTCTCGGTATTAACACTAACGTTGCGTCACTGTCAGCTCAGAATCAGCTGAACAAATCCCAGGAGCTTTCTAACCAAGCTCTGGAGCGTCTGTCTTCCGGTCTGCGTATCAACTCCGCCAAGGACGATGCTGCTGGCCTTGCAATTTCGACCCGTTTTCAGTCCCAGATCTCTGGTCTGAACGTTGCGCAGCGTAACGCCAACGACGGTATTTCTCTGGCTCAGACTGCTGAAGGTGCTCTGGAAGAAACCACCAACATCCTGCAGCGTATCCGTGAGCTGTCTGTTCAGTCGGCCAACTCTACCAACTCTTCTTCTGACCGCTCTGCACTTCAGGGCGAAGTAAACCAGCTGAAGCAAGAGCTTGATCGTATTGCCGGTACTACCCAGTTTAACGGCCTCAACCTTCTGGATGGCAGCTTCACTGCTCAGTCATTCCAGGTTGGTGCCAACGCTAACCAGACTATCTCAGTTTCTGTGACCGGCGCCCGTGGTGCGGATCTCGGTAACAACACAGTATCTGGTGAAAGTAATACCACTGTTAGTCAGGGCACCGGTTCGGTTGCGGCCGCAGCGGCTGATGTGGCAACTGTTGGCAACAACACTATTGCTACACAGAACATCACAGTCTCTGGGACTGAGGGCTCTGAAGTTGTTGGTATTACCCAAGGCGATACTGCAGAAGCGATTGCGGCTGCTGTGAACGCAGAAACTGGCACTACCGGTGTAACGGCTACTGCGTCGACAACTGCAACCCTTGCCGGCCTGTCTGCCGATGGCACGGTCTCGTTCACTCTTGGCAGTGGTGGCGATACCTCAACGATTTCCGCAGCGGTAACCACGACTGACCTTGGTGCCCTTGCAAAGGCTATTAATGATACCTCTGGCACTACCGGTATTACCGCAGAAGCGAATGGTGGCGAAATCACTCTGACTCAGGCGGATGGTAAAGACATTCGACTTCAAGACTTTGCCAACTCCGGCGCTGCTACTGGCACGGTGACGTTGCAGGGCAGTGGTGATCCGACGGCGGTTACTTTGACCGCTGGCAGCACTGACAGCACGATTGCTTCTGGTTCTGTTGAGTTCGCCTCATCCGGTGCGTTCTCAGTCAGTTCCTCGGTTGCCGAGACTGCTGGTAGCATTCTGAACGTTGCGGCAGACACCGTGGTTGGTTCCAACCTCCAGTCAGTGTCTTCTATCGACATCGGTACTGTTGCGGGCGCTAACAGCGCAATCGAGATCGCAGATGCGGCTCTGGAGCAGATCAGTGGTATCCGCGCCGACCTGGGTGCTGCCCAGAACCGGTTCGAATCCACAATCGCCAACCTGAGCACAACTGCTGAAAACCTGTCGGCCGCTAACAGCCGGATTCTGGATGCAGACTTCGCATCTGAAACTGCCAAGCTGTCCAAGGCGCAGGTTCTCCAGCAGGCTGGTATCTCTGTACTGGCGCAGGCGAATGCCCGCCCGCAGCAGGTTCTGTCCCTCCTGCAGTAACAGGGGCATAACGGCAAGGCCGGGGCCTTTGGGCCCCGGTTTACTGCTGTATGAGGATAGCGAGGTGAGCTATGAATGGCGTTAACCTGAATGGCCCGGATTTGAAGCTGATTCGTTCCAGCGAGCAAGCTCCGGCTAGGGCAATTTCGTCATCTCAGGCCGAAGGCAGGAATGCCTCCGCCCTGACTGCACCTTCATCACCTGGTCTTGCTGAGCGTTCGGAGTTGTTGTCCGGGGTTCAGGAACTTTCGAAAGCTGAGAGGCTCGAAAGGCGCAGTGAGGCACAGAAAGAGAAATTGGATGATGCCGTGTCTCAACTGAACGATTTTGTTCAGACGGTCCAGAGGGATTTGCAGTTTGAAGTGGATAACGAGCGGGGACAGACGATCGTCAAGGTCGTCGATCAGTCCACCCAAGAGGTTATTCGACAAATTCCGGATGAAGTTGCGTTGAGGTTGGCAGAAAACTTGCAGCAGGATGAACCGCTGACGTTATTCAACACGAAGGTCTAGAGTTTGCCGCTCTTGGCCTGACGTTGAAAACGGTTGTTCAGCACCGCCGCACCCGAAAGGGGCCGGCGGTGTTTTGCTTACATGTGGTTACAAAATTGGTCGGTAGAAAAGGCAAAGTTTTGCCGCTTCAGGCCGATATATGGAATAGCATTGGAAATTGCCCTCCTGAGGAGGCACATACTATGGCAAATATATCATCGTTGGGTATCGGGTCTGGTGTTCTGACCTCCGAGTTGGTCGATCAGTTGGTGCAAGCGGAGCGGGCACCGACGGAAAATCGTCTGGCTCAGAAAACCGAGCGCACCCAGGCGCTGATTTCTGCCTATGGCACGCTTCGCAGCGCAGTAACAGAGCTGCGCCTTCCAATGCGGCAATTGAGTGCTCCAGATAATCTCAAAGCCTTTTCTGCAACGTCGTCCAACGAGGACGTTGCTGTATCTGTGGATAGTTCCAAGGCTAACCGCGGTACTTACAGTGTCGATGTGACAAGTCTCGCCAGCGCTCAGGCGCTCGCGTCGCGTGATGTATTCGCGGATCGGGACAAGACCAGTGTCGGCCAGGGAACAATGACGCTTTCTGTTGGTGACAACACCACCAATATTGTTATCGACAGCAGTAACGACACGTTGCAGGGCCTGGCAAACGCGATCAACGATTCAGATGCAGGGGTTTCAGCGGGCGTAATCGATACCGGTAGTGGTTTCCAGCTCGTGCTATCGGCAGACGAAACCGGTACGGCAAACGCCGTTAGTATTTCCGTATCGGGCGACAGCGCCGGAACGGATACCGATGCCCAGGGGCTTTCCCGTTTTGCGTTTAACACATCAATGGATGCGGGCGCCGGTCTCAATGAGACAATCGCCGCGTCGGACGCCGTGATGAGTATCAATGGCGTAGAGGTTACCCGTTCTACCAATAGTTTTGAGAACGTCATTGACGGTTTGACATTTGATCTGACTGCCACTGGTACGTCCACGGTTAAGGTTGAACAGGATCTCGGAGCGGTAGCAGACCGTGTCCAGGGCTTTGTCGAGAAGTTTAATGGCCTGCAGGAAACCATTGATGCTCTGGCAGGATTCAATGCAGAGAGCGGTAGCGGAAGCCTCCTGACTGGCGATAGCGTTATTCGGGGTATTCAGAACCAACTCCGCCAAGTGCTGACCCGCGTTGTTCCCGGGCTTGAAGATGCAAGTGTCCGAAGTCTGGCGGATGTGGGTATTACCACAAACTTCGAGACTGGCTCTCTGGAATTTGACCGCGAAGAGTTCATGGCGCAGTTAAAGGCTAATCCGGACGATGTAACGGCCTTGTTTGCCGAACAGGGCAGGGCTACCGACAGCCAGGTAGAGTTTGTTCGCAGTGGTGTAAACACTGAGCCCGGAACCTATGATATCAATGTGACCCAGGCTGCGACCCAGGGCACGCTTGCCGGGAATGCTGCAGCCACTTTTCCCGTTACTATTGACGGAACAAATGATGAGTTTTCACTGCTGGTTAACGGTGATACCTCCGTTAACCTTCAGCTTACACAGCAGACTTACAACAGTGCACAGGATCTGGTTGACGAGATTCAGGCTCAGCTTAATAGCAACAACGCGCTGAACGCGTCAGATGGGTCCGTTCAGGTGAGCCTGGGGGCCGGGGATGAGCTGGTTTTCTCTTCCTCCACCTACGGCAGCGAGTCTTCGGTCACCTTGTCGTCCGCTGAAAGCGCGGCTACGTTTGGATTGGATGCCGCCACAAGCACGGATGGCCTCGATGTTGCGGGTACCATTGACGGAAGAACGGCTGAAGGCGAAGGGCAAACACTGTTTCTGGGCGAGAACAGCGGTGCTGCGTCTGGGCTCCAGGTACAAATATTGGGTGATCAGACTGGAAGTCGAGGCTCGATACAGTTTATTGAAGGTGTTGGCGAACGTACGGTTGATCTGATCACCAACTTTGTCGGTGCCGATGGTGCAATTGATACCAGAACCGAGAGCCTGAACCGTGATCTGGAGCGAATTCAGGAAAATCAGATTCGGCTGGAAGAGAGAATTGCAGCCTATCGAGAGCGCCTGGTGAGTCAGTTCACAGCTGCGGATTCATTGATCTCGCAACTGAACAGTACACAGGACTTTGTGAGCCAGCAGCTTGCTGCGCTGGCACCACAGAATAATCGCAATAACAATTGATGTTTATTGCACGAAAAGCGAATAAAGAGGTCACTTATGAACGGTTTACAGGCTTACCAACGCGTAAACGCCCAAACCAGCATTACGGATGCCGATCCTCACAAGCTGATCCAGCTTCTTTACAACGGAGCGTTGGAACGCATTAACATGGCCAAAGCCAGGATGCAGGCGAAGGATTTTGAGGGCAAAGGCCGGTTGATTTCCAAAGCGATTGAAATCATCGGTGGCCTCCGTGGTTTTCTGGATTTCGAGAAGGGTGGCGACCTGGCCGTACGCCTGGAATCGCTTTATGACTACATGGAGCGGACCCTTTTTGAAGCGAATGCCAAGAATGACGTCGCTAAGCTTGATGAAGTCGCGGACCTTCTGCGCTCAATCAAAGACGGCTGGGATGGCATCCGCGAAGAGGCGACCTCCAAGCAACAGCAGGCTGTCTGAATACGACGTTCTGGTGTGAATACCGTGCATTCTATCCAAGATGCCACCTGGCGCCCTGCCGGTGGCATCCGCGGCCAGTAACGAGGTCGCCCTCTTGCCCCAATAGCCATTCCCCCCGCTGTCCCGTACAATACGCCCCTTATTTTTGATACATCCATTCTGTTCAGTCTGGAGCAAGGGCATGTCTGATATTAAAAAGGTGGTTCTGGCGTATTCCGGTGGCCTGGATACCTCGGTAATCGTTCGCTGGTTGCAGGATACCTATGAGTGTGAGGTGGTGACGTTCACCGCCGACATCGGCCAGGGCGAGGAAGTTGAGCCGGCGCGTGAGAAAGCGAAAGCGCTGGGCGTGAAGGAAATCTACATTGAGGATCTGCGCGAGGAATTCGTTCGTGACTACGTGTTCCCGATGTTTCGCGCCAACACCATCTACGAAGGGGAGTACCTGCTGGGTACCTCCATCGCACGCCCGCTGATCTCCCGTCGTTTGATCGAGATTGCCAACGAAACCGGTGCGGACGCGATTTCCCACGGCGCTACCGGCAAGGGCAACGATCAGGTTCGTTTCGAGTTAGGTGCCTACGCGCTGAAGCCGGGTGTGAAGGTGATTGCCCCCTGGCGTGAGTGGGATCTGAATTCCCGTGAGAAGCTGCTGGCTTATTGCGACGAGCGCAACATTCCGGTGGAGAAGAAGAAGGGCAAGAGCCCGTACTCCATGGATGCCAACTTGCTGCATATCTCTTATGAAGGCATCAACCTGGAGGATCCCTGGGCGGAAGCCGAGGAAGATATGTGGCGCTGGAGTGTGTCTCCGGAAGCAGCGCCCGACACGCCTTCCTATATCGAAGTGACCTATGAGAAAGGCGATATCGTGGCGATTGATGGCCAGGCCATGAAGCCTCACGAGGTGCTTGAACACCTGAACAAGGTCGCCGGCGAGAACGGGATTGGTCGTCTGGACATTGTTGAGAACCGTTATGTGGGTATGAAATCCCGCGGTTGTTACGAAACTCCGGGCGGCACCATCATGCTGCGCGCCCACCGTGCGATTGAGTCCATCACCCTGGACCGCGAAGTGGCGCACCTGAAGGACAGTATCATGCCGCGTTATGCGGAGGTGATTTACAACGGTTACTGGTGGTCCCCTGAGCGGGAAGCGCTGCAGGCGCTGATCGACCAGACCCAGACTTATGTAAACGGTACCGTGCGCCTAAAGCTCTACAAGGGCAACGTGGATGTGGTTGGGCGTAAGTCTGACGATTCACTGTTCGATGAGAAGATTGCGACCTTCGAGGAAGACCAGGGCGCCTACGATCAGAAGGATGCTGAAGGCTTTATCAAGCTGAATGCGCTTCGGTTGAGGATTGCGGCTGGCAAGGGTCGCAAGCTTTAAGTGGCCTCCCGTGACGCCCGGAACTCTCCGGGCGTCTTCCCCGTCTCTGCTTTGAACTTTCGGTGAAACGACGTTGTTTCGCTGTACCCCAGCCTCAACGCTATCTCCGGAATGCCCAGTTCGCTGTTCGTCAAAAAATCTTCGGCCATTGCCTGTCTTACCTCGTCCAGCAACTGCTGATACGAAACACCTTCCTGGCTAAGTTTTCTCTGCAGCGTTCGGCTGGTCATGCCCAGATGGTCTGCGACCATGTCCTGGCGGGTGATGCCGTGCATCAACTGTTTGCGAATGCTGTGTTTGACCCGGTTGGTGAGGGCTGTGTCGGTTTCCAGGGTGGCCAGTTGGCTGAGGGCGTGGGCTTCCAGGGTTTTTCGCAGCAGTGGGTCAGGCTGGCGTAGGGGAGTGCCCAGCAGGTCTTTGTGCAGAACAATGGCATCTTCGTTGGAACGAAAACGTACCGGGCAGCCCCAGCGTTCCGTGTAGGCGCTCTCCAACTCCGGCCCGGGTGAAGGGTGTTCGAGGTGTACTTCCACTGGCGAGGCGGCGTTGTTGTCGGCCAGCCAGCGGGCGTAGTTGATCCAGGAGGCGAAGACGTTGTCCACCATCTGGGGGCGAACGACCGGGTCGGTGTAGTTGCAGGCCCAGATCAGTTTGATGTGATCGCCGCTACCCGCAATTTGCGTCGTTCCCATGTCGCCGACCAGTTTCTCGAACGGGGCTATACGAGCTACTGCTTCTCCCAGCGTGGCGGAGCTCATGGTGATATACCCGAGAACACTGTAGGACCCCGGTTGCACGAAGTCACCGGTTTCAAGGCCGAGGATGGGGTTATTGCTTTGTTCACAAAGCAGCCGTATGAATGCCTGGAACTGCTCGCCGTTTATACGCTCGTCGTCGGTCTGGAGAATCGACGCATCAAGCCCGGCTTTGCTGAACAGTGCTGAGGTATCCAGGCCTTGGGCATTGGCGGCGCGGACATATTGTCTTAGGGCTGCTACGGAGGCGGTTCCGAGGGTCTTCATGATTACGGCAACGTCTTGGGGTTATTGTTGCCATCAGTATAACGGAAGCAGAAAAGAAAAAAGCCAGCTATGAAGCTGGCTTAAAAACAAGGAAAGAACGAAAGTGCCTGAAAAATTCGTTAATTCTGCGGATTTTCCCCATTTGGCGGCGGAGGTACTACTCGGCTCCTCCGCCATGGGGGATACTGCTTAAATCCACAATTTCAGAATAGGGCTTTCGCTCATGGAAGTCTGTTTGTGATGTGTGTCGCAGTGTTACGTAGCGTAATCCGACACTCTTCCTTCAGGCTTTCTCAAGCTCTGGCCTGGTCTCGGTAAACCGCCGGGTCTCATAGGCATCTACCAAGCCTTGAACTGCTGCACGCTCCATCTCATGAACCGAGGGGGTGCCGTTTTGGGCATCCGCCCTGCAAAGCACCATGCCTGCCTCAACCGAGATGTAACCCGCCGTGGTTTTCAGAGCTTTGTGGTTAATGCCGTCGAATACGCGGCGAAAAGCTGTTGTGGAGCAATGATCGCTGTTTGGGAAGTGAGCGATAATCGCGTACTGGTTGTCGCCCACGCGGCACAGGGAGTCCATGGGCCGGATCAGGTGGCTCAGGCGGCGGGCGATGCCAACGGCCAGCTCACTCATCACCGAGGGCGCATGCTTACGCTTGAGTTCCTGCCAGTTGCGAATGCCGCACAGCACATAGGCAGAAGCACCGCCTCGGGATTCCGCCTGTCGCAGGCATTTGCCCAGCTTATTCCGGGCATAACGGTTGTTGCAGAGGCCCGTTTCAAGATCAATGATGTTGCTGCTGTCCAGTTCGCGGTTGTTCTCAATCAACAGGGAGTTGGCGCGCAGCAGGGTGTTCTGGCGGTCCGCCATGCGGTCGGCCGCGAAAATCCTTGGAATCAGCTGCTTGGTCATGTCCGATTTATAGATGAAATCGTCGACGCCCCGGTCGAATGCTTCTGACAGGGCCTCCACACTCTCCCGGGCGGTGAGCAGGATCACGTAGGTGTAGTGGTTGTTCTGCTCATCCTGCTGGCGGACCTGATCGGTCAGCTCCAGCCCGTCCATCTCCGGCATCAACCAGTCAGCAATCAACACACTGACTGGGCGTTGGTCAATAAACTCAAGCGCGGCAGGGGCATTGTTGGCGATTCGCACGTCGCGGTACCCTGCATTGCGGAGGGTTCGGCCCACCACCATACTGCTGAATTTGGCGTCGTCTACCACGAGGATGGGAAGATCAAGATTTGGCATTGTTAACTACTACTCACCAGTCCATTGTCAGATGCGGTGCCGGCCCGGTCTTGGTATGCTTTGGCACCTTGCGCAACCAGAAGGGCACCAGTATAGCGTTTTGTACGTGCCCTGACGTGGATAATTGTAAAAAGTGAGAACACATCATGCCTTCTTTTGACATCGTTTCTGAAATCGACATGCACGAAGTGACCAACGCCGTGGACCAGGCCAAGCGCGAGCTGGGCAATCGCTGGGACTTCAAGAACGTGGACGCGGACATCGAACTGGACGACAAAGGCATCACCATCAGCGCCGAGCAGGAATTCCAGTTGGAGCAGTTGATGGACATGCTGCGCATGGCCTTCGCCAAGCGCAATATCGATTCCCGGGCGCTATCCGAAGACGGAGAAAGCAAAGCCGGCAAACTGGTCAAGCAGCATCTGCAATTGAAGCAGGGAATCGAAACCGACATGGCCAAGAAGATCGTCAAGATGATCAAGGACGGTAAGCTCAAGGTCCAGGCCAGCATCGAAGGTGACAAAGTAAGGGTAAAAGGGAAAAAACGCGATGACCTGCAAACGGCGATTGCGCTGTTAAAGGAAGCCGAGCTGGATATTCCACTGCAGTTCAATAATTTCCGCGACTGAACCGGGAGCCACACCATTTTATCCGGCAACACCCTGGCGTTACTTAAGGAAACCCTCCACACCTACACACGTTGGCAGGTCATTGCGCTCCTGTTTCTGGGGTTTTCGGCCGGCCTGCCGTTCCTGCTGGTGTTCTCCACCCTGAACGCAAGGCTGGCGGATGTCGGGGTGGAAACGGCCACCATCGGTTTTTTCAGTTGGCTGGGCATAACCTATTCCATCAAGGTGTTCTGGGCGCCGGTAGTGGACCGGTTGAAACTGCCGATTCTCGACAGGCTGCTGGGCAAGCGCCGGAGTTGGATATTATTGGCTCAGGCGGGCATCGCAACGGGCCTGTACCTCATGGCCCACGTGGACGCCACCGTGGCACCGGAGATGATGGCGTTCTGCGGTTTGCTGGTGGCTTTCTCGTCCGCCACCCAGGACGTGGCGATTGATGCCTACCGGATCGAAGTGGCGGAAGAGCGGTTGCAGGCGGCACTGGCGGCCACCTATATCTTCGGCTACCGGCTGGCTTTGCTGGTCGCGGGGGCCGGGGCCTTGTATCTTGCGGAGTTCTGGTCCTGGCAGGTGTCTTACGAAGTGATGGCGCTGCTTGTTGGCGTAGGCATGGTGACGGTACTCATCGTGCGGGAACCCAGGGTCAATCACTACGCCGCCGCCCAGGACATCGCCGACAAAATTGAGCACGAGGCGAGTAAGCGTACCCACCTCAACCCCCGCCTGGCGCGATTTATCGGATGGTTCTACGCTGCCATCGCCGGGCCCTTCCTGGACTTCTTCCGTCGCTACAAGGAACTCGCCATCCTGATCCTGGTGATGGTCGCTGTGTATCGCATCTCCGACATCGCCATGGGGGTTATGGCAAACCCCTTCTATCTGGATTTCATGGGCTTCTCGAAAACCCAGGTGGCCGACGTCACCAAAATCTTCGGCTTCTTCATGACCATCGCCGGCTCTCTGGTGGGTGGTGTACTCGTAGTACGGTACGGCGTACGTCGCATCCTGCTGGCCGGCGCCATCATGACCGCAGCCACCAACCTGCTTTTCGTCGTTCTGGCACAATACCCGCCCAACATTGTCACCCTTGCACTGGTGGTCAGTGCCGACAATCTCAGTGGCGGCATCGCCAATGTGGCATTGATAGCCTGGCTGTCCAGCATGACCAGCGCGGCCTTCACCGCTACCCAGTACGCCCTGTTCAGCTCCCTGATGACACTGCCCGGAAAATTCATCGGCGGCTTCTCCGGCATCGTCGTGGCCGGATTCGGTTACGCAGAATTCTTCCTGGTTGCCGGCATAATGGGCGTTCCCGCCATACTGCTGGCCATATACATGATGCGCAAAGGCGAACGCCTGGACGCCTTGGCACCGCGGAACGAAGCTGTTGAGTCGTCATGACCGAACCCACCAAAGACCAGAAAATCTGGCAGGTTGTCGCCGCTATCCCCCCTGGCTGTGTAGCCAGCTACGGCCAGATCGCAGATATGGCCGGCCTGGGCCGGCAGGCCCGGTATATCGGTAAAGCTTTGGGAAAACTCCCAGAAGGGCACGCCATTCCCTGGTATCGCGTGATCAGAAGCAATGGCCAGATCGCCTTCCCCATCGGCAGCGAGGCCTTTGAGACGCAAGCCCAGAGCTTGCGGGAGGAAGGAGTTGTCGTTGTAGATGGAAGAATATCAATGAAACAGTTCGCCTGGCGTCCTTAGTTTTTTGGGTTGATACACATCGGAGTTAGGTCGGGCAGGGGGCGGTGCCAAATTTTTCTGCCAGAAAAAGATGTCCGAGCAAAGCGAGTTCTTTTTCCAAGAAAAATCTGGCGCCACCCCCTAGCCAGCCCCCAAACCCCTCAGGCTAGGGAACAGGGGGCAAAGCTCAAACCCTAGAGCCGCAAAGCCCCATCAACCTCAATCATCCGCCCCGACATATAGTCATTCTCAAAAATAAATGCCGCCGCAGACGCAATTTCCTCCGGCTTACCCATACGCTTCAGGGGAATGCCAGCGGTCATCTTCTCAAGGGCTTCCGGTTTCATCGAAGCCGTCATCTCAGTCTCGATAAAGCCAGGCGCAATGCCCATGCACCGAATGCCATAACGCGCAAGCTCTTTGGCCCACACCGGCACCAATGCCGAAACCCCCGCCTTGGCGGCAGAATAATTGCTCTGGCCCATATTCCCCGCACGGGAAATCGACGCAATGTTGATAATCGCACCCTGATCGCCATTCTTGATCATCTGCGTAGACGCCTCACGGCCGCACAGGAAAACCCCCGTCAGATTCACATCAATCACCGACTGCCACTGCGACAGCTCCATGCGCTTCTCAACCTGGCCGTCCTTAACCTTCACCATCAGCCCATCCCGAAGGATGCCAGCGTTGTTAATCAACCCGTTAAGCTGACCAAAATCTGCCACGATAGCCTCAAATGTCTTCTCGACATCGTCTTCCTTGGAAACATTGCAGATATAGGTTCTGGCATCGCCACCGGCTTTCTTACAGGCGGCTGCAGCCTCTTCCAGCTTCTCCGGCATCAGATCAATCAGCGCCAGACGAGCCCCTTTGGCTGCCAGATACTCAGCCATGGCTCGGCCCAAACCCTGGCCGCCGCCAGTAATTGCGATCACGGAATCTTGAAGTTTCATGTTTTGCCCTAAGGTTAAGCATTAGCGGAAGCGGCGAGTATATCAGAGGTTTTTACGGTCGCAGCAACCAGACCAACGCTCATCCACGGAGGCTCCCTTGGGCATTTTTCTGTTTTTATTCATTGTCATGCCCATCGTCGAAATGACGATACTGATCAAAGTTGGCACCATGATTGGCGCCCTGAATACCATCGGCCTTGTCCTCTTGACGGCCATCATTGGTGCCGCGCTGCTGAGGCAGCAAGGGCTCGCCACCTTGTTGAAAGCCAATCAGAGGCTCAATAGTGGTGAGTTGCCAGCGAAGGAAGTGGCGGAAGGCCTGATTCTGGCCGTGGGCGGCGCCCTGCTGCTGACGCCGGGATTCGTTACCGACACCATTGGCTTCCTTTGCCTGATTCCGGGCACCCGCCATTGGTTTGCGGCCCAGGCCCTGAAGCGGATGGTGGTGGCCGGTCAGTCCGGCGGTTTCACATTTACCGCAGGCCAGCAGGGGCCTTTCCAGGGGCAGGGGCCCTTTGGTGGCCGCGAAGGGCCGTTCGGGCGTCAAAATCCTTTCGACAGGAACGATGACATTATTGAAGGGGAATACCGCGACGAAACCGAGCGCGACTACGATCGCCTGAACCGGAATACCGAAGGCCGAGAGGATAGTGATCACGGCGATGGCGGTCCGAAAAAAAACTGAAAAATTTTTCGGGGGAAGTGTTGAAAACGCATCGGCCACCCCCACATAGGTCTCACAAGTTCGCTGCGGGCTAATAACCGCTGTAAAACAGTTGGTTAAAAGCCCCGGCTTTTAACGCAACCATCATTGCCAAACCTAACCTGACATTGGAGATATCGAGCAATGAAAATTCGTCCGCTACACGATCGTGTTGTCGTGCGCCGTAAGGAAGAAGAAGAGAAAACAGCTGGTGGCATCGTGCTGCCGGGTAATGCCAAAGAGAAACCGTCCCAGGGTGAAGTTATCGCCGTAGGAAATGGCCGTATTCTCGACAATGGCGAAACCCGTGCGCTGGCGGTAAAGGTGGGTGACACCGTGGTCTTTGGCCAGTACGCCGGTAACACCGTAAAGGTTGACGGCGAAGACCTGCTCATCATGAGCGAAAACGACATTTTCGGCGTTCTCGAGTAAGCGCTCGGTTACGCAGCAATCCGATTGAACGATTGAATTGGGTTTAACGAACAGGAATAGATGACATGGCAGCAAAAGACGTTAGATTCGGTGACAGCGCCCGTAAACGCATGGTTCAGGGTGTCAACATCCTGGCGGACGCAGTTAAGGTAACCTTGGGCCCGAAAGGCCGCAACGTTGTTCTGGACAAGTCCTTTGGCGCACCAACCGTCACCAAGGACGGCGTATCCGTCGCCAAAGAAATCGAGCTGAAAGACAAGTTCGAGAACATGGGCGCCCAGATGGTCAAGGAAGTTGCTTCCCAGGCCAATGATACCGCCGGTGACGGCACCACCACTGCGACCGTTCTGGCACAGGCCATTGTTCGTGAGGGCATCAAGGCCGTTACTGCGGGCATGAACCCGATGGACCTCAAACGTGGCATCGACAAGGCGACAATCGCAGCAGTACAGGCCATCCGTGACCTGTCCAAGCCCTGTGACGACAGCCGCAACATTGCCCAGGTAGGCACGATCTCCGCCAACGGCGACGAGACCATCGGCCAGCTCATCGCAGACGCGATGGAGAAAGTGGGTAAGGAAGGCGTTATCACCGTTGAGGAAGGCCGTGGCCTGGAAGACGAGCTGGACGTAGTGGAAGGCATGCAGTTTGACCGTGGCTTCCTGTCTCCGTACTTCATCAACAACCAGGAAAACATGTCCACCGAACTGGATGACCCGTACATCCTGCTGGTTGACAAGAAGATCTCCAACATCCGTGAGCTTCTGCCCGTTCTGGAATCTGTGGCCAAGGCTGGTAAGCCTTTGCAGATTATTGCTGAAGACATCGAAGGTGAAGCGTTGGCGACCCTGGTCGTGAACAACATGCGCGGCATTGTGAAAGTAAATGCTGTAAAAGCACCCGGCTTCGGTGACCGCCGCAAGGAAATGCTGCAGGACATCGCTATTCTGACTGGCGGCACTGTTATTTCCGAAGAAGTCGGCCTGTCTCTGGAAAACACCACCATTGATGACCTAGGTACTGCCAAGCGTGTCAACGTCACCAAGGAAAACACCACCATTATTGGCGGTGCTGGTGCTCAGGGTGATATCGAAGCCCGCGTTGAGCAGATCCGTAAGCAGATTGAGGACAGCTCTTCCGACTACGACAAGGAAAAGCTCCAGGAGCGCGTGGCCAAGCTGGCTGGCGGTGTAGCCGTCATCAAGGTTGGCGCCGGTTCTGAAGTGGAAATGAAAGAGAAGAAGGCCCGCGTTGAAGACGCTCTGCACTCCACCCGCGCTGCGGTTGAAGAGGGCATTGTGCCGGGCGGCGGTGTCACCCTGATTCGCGCCATTGCGGCTCTGGACAAGGTTGACGCCATCAACGAAGAGCAAAAGGCGGGCGTTAACATCCTGCGCCGTGCCATGGAAGCTCCGCTGCGCCAGATCGTGACCAACGCCGGTGGTGAAGCCTCCGTTGTTGTGAACAAGATCATGGAAGGCGAAGGTGCCTATGGCTATAACGCCTCTACCGAAGCGTTCGGTGACATGCTGGAAATGGGTATCCTTGACCCGGCCAAAGTGACCCGTTCCGCGCTGCAGGCAGCCGCTTCCGTGGCTTCCCTGATCATCACCACTGAGGCGATGATTGCGGACGAGCCGGAAGAAGAAGGCGCCGGCGGCGGTATGCCGGACATGGGTGGCATGGGCGGAATGGGAGGCATGGGCGGCATGATGTAATGCCGACCGGACCCGGACCAATTCTCAATTTCTGAGGAATGGCCCCATAAACCCGGAAAACCCCGCATTGGTTCACACCGATGCGGGGTTTTTTGTTTTTTTGTCATGAACTTGCGAAATGGCTTTGCTAGACTCGGCAACCGGCCATTTATCTTTGTGACACTGTATGAGCGAAACCCCAGCAAAAGCCTTTCTCAGACCCGGCAAAGTGTTCCTGCTGACCTTGGCCGGTGTGCTGGTTTATCTGGTGGCGCTGGTGGTTCTCGTACCGGCCGGATGGCTTTGGCATCAGGCGTCTGCCTATGTTGCGCTTCCGCCGGAAGTCCAGGTCAGTCAGGTGTCTGGCAGGGTCTGGTCAGGCGCTGCCGGCGTGGTGGTCGCCGGTTATCCTGTGAGGCTTGAGTGGCGGCTGGGCATGCGGTCCGTTTCTGGATTATCGTTACCCGTCGATTTTTCAGTGTCGTCGTCACAGTCTTCCGTGGATGGCAATGTTAGTCTCGGGTGGCAGGGGGCAGGCACCCTCAACGCCAGTGGCCATCTGGCAGTCGCTGAATTTGAGGACCTGATCCGACGCAGCGGTGGAGCAGTCATCGAAGGTGACGTCACCATTGATCGATTGGTGTTGTCGTGGCAGGACAACCGCGTGACCCAGGCCGACGGCGTTGGCCGCTGGGCAGGAGGCCAGGTTACCTGGCCCATGGGGAATAATATTGGCCAGGCAGATTTCCCGCCCATGCTGGCGACGATGGACAGTACGGCCGATGGCGTTGCGCTGGTCATCTCGGAGCAGGGCGGCGATGGCCCCGCGGCGGATGCCGAGATTCGCTGGAACGGTATGATGGAGTTGCGAGTCTATAAACGCATGATCGACCTGGCCGACCAACCCTGGCCAGATTCTGCTAACCCCAGTGATGTCGTCTTCAGGGTCAAGCAGCCCTTGATTCCAGGAGGTGCTCTGTGACAGCAATGGCGGCTGTTATCGGTAGCCGGCGACTGCCCCGGCTGCTGGCCAATTTGTTACTGGCGGGCCTCGTGGTTTATGTTGCCCTGGTACTGGCGCAGACAACCTGGCTCATCGCCTGGGATGACCGCCCGGTGGCCATGGCACCCGCCTCTGACAGCCGCGCGAGCGCTTCAGGTGGTGGCCGATTACAGCCACTGGCGGCCCATCAGGTGTTTGGCAGGGCGGAAGAGCAAACCCGTGTCGCAGAAGTGGTTCGCCGGTCGGCACCGGAAACCAGGCTCAACCTCAGGCTTGAAGGTGTGCTGGTGGCAGAGCGCCCGGAGGACTCCGGTGCTATAGTTGCGGGAAGCAATGGAGTAACTGAGCACTATCGTGTGGGTGAGGTCTTGCCCGGTAACGCCGAACTGGCGGAAGTGGAACCAGGCCGGGTGCTGATTCGCAGGAATGGGCAATACGAAACCCTGACGTTTGAAGAACAGCTTTCCACTGGCCTGGTTGAGGGCGTGGAAGAAGATTTGGCGGAACCGGCGTCTTCGCCGGAGCAGTTCCTGAGTGAGGCACGGGAACAGCTTGATTCCCAGGGAGTTGCGGCGCTTGCACCATACGGGCTTAGCCCGACCGGGGAGGGAGGTACGTCCGGTTATGTGTACGATGGTTCCAATGCCATGCTCAATGCTGTCAACCTCAGGGCCGGTGACGTCATCACTGCCGTCAATGGTCAGCGGCTGGGGGATCTTGAGCAGGATATGATGCTTTTTGAGAATTGGCGGTCTGAGCCGCAATTGGAAATAGAAATTGAACGGGACGGATCCATTCTGACCGTGAGCTATGCCATACCTGAACAGTGGCGATGAACGGATTTAACGATACAGGACAATAACGCCAGATGCTTAACCACAGATCCAAATTATTCCGGGCCTTTGTTCTGGCCCTGCTGATGCCCCTGATGTCTGTTGCTTACGGGCAGGAAACGGAGACCTGGCGACTGAACCTCAAGGACGCCGACATTCGCGCCTTTGTGACCCAGGTGGCCGATATCACCGGCTACAGCTTTGTTGTGGATCCACGGGTAAAGGGAAAGGTGACCGTCCTGTCCAGCGCCCCCATGAACAAGGACGAGATTTACGACCTGTTCCTGGCCGTGTTGCAGGTGCATGGCTTCACCGCCATTCCCGGCGAGGAAGTGATCAAGGTGGTTCAGCAGGTGGACGCCAAACAATCCGCTGAGTCGCTGGAGCGGTTTACGGAGGTGCCCTCAGAGCAGCTGATTACCCGTGTTATTCAGATCGATAACGCCAATGCCCTCGAACTGGTGCCCATCCTGCGCCCGCTCGTGGCCAAGTATGGCCACCTGGCGGGGGTGGCGGCCGCCAACGCCCTGATCGTCAGCGACCACTCTTCCAATATCCAGCGCATCGAACAGATTGTGAGAGAGCTCGACAGTCCGTCCAAATACGAGGTGGAGGTGATCCAGCTCGAAGAGGCCTGGGTGGGCGATATGGTCGAGTTGCTGCAGGAACTGGCTCCGGCGGAATTGGGCCAGGGTGGTGGCGATAACGCTGCCCGCAAGTACAGCGTAACGGCCGATGAGCGCAGCAACCGGCTTATTCTCAGGGGTGATGAAACCTTCCGTGACAAGATGAGGGAGCTGATCAGGAAGCTGGACCAGCCCTCAGCCACCGGCGGTACGACCAAGGTCATTCGCCTGAGCCACGCGGACGCGGAGAATCTTACTGAGATTCTCAAGGGCGTGATGGGTGAGGTGGCCAAGGAATCTTCCGGGGGGGCTGGTGGTGCTGGCGGCAGTGCCGGAAGCGGACGTAACACCAACTTTTCCGTTTTCGCCGACGAGGGGCTGAACGCGCTTGTGGTACGCGGTGAACCGTCGATGATGCAGGAAGCTGAAATGATCGTTAAGGCCCTGGATGTTCGCCGTGCCCAGGTAATGATTGAGGCGGCCATCGTCGAAATCAGCGACGAGCTGGGGCAGGATCTGGGCGTCCAGTTGGCACTGGGTGATGAATCCGGCGAGTCTACGCCAATAGCCGGCACCAACTTCAACAACGTCGGCCGAAGCCTGGGCGACGTATTGGGTGCGATCCTTTCTGATTCGGTGATTGCACCGGCCACCGGCGGTATTACCATTGGCGCAGGCCAGCGGAATGAAAACGGCGTTTCCTGGGGCGTGCTGCTGCAGGCTCTGTCGACCTCGGCGGCGGCAAATCTGCTGTCTACTCCCAGTATCATTACCCTGGATAACCAGGAATCCGAAATCATCGTTGGCCAGAACGTACCTTTCCGTACCGGTCAGTCCACTGTCACAGGTGACGGTACAACCAACCCATTTACCACGATTGAGCGTCGCGATATCGGTCTCACCCTGAAGGTGACACCCACTATCAGCGCCGATGGTCTTGTACGGTTGGTGGTGGAGCAGACCACCGAGAATATTGGTGACAGCGTGGAGTCCGCCTCCGATATCATTACCAACAAGCGTGAAATCAAGACCACGGTCCTGGCAGATGATGGCGAAACCATCGTTCTGGGTGGTTTGACGACCGATGATTTGCAGGTGAATAAGAGTAAGGTTCCCCTGCTGGGCGACATCCCGGTGTTGGGGCGTCTGTTTTCCTCCGAATCCGAGCGCCGGGTGAAACGCAACCTGCTGGTATTCCTGCGCCCGACGATCATGCTTGGCAAGGCCGATGCTGTAGCCGCCACGGATGAGAAGTTCCAGAGCCTGTGGGAGATCAATCTCGGTGTGCGCAAGAAGCTGGGCCTGCCAGACCCGGAAAGACCGCCAACGAAAGACTCGCTGTTCCGGCCTCAGCCTGACTGATCGGCCAAGGGGCTGATCTCAGGCTGCCAGTGGCGGCATCGGGCAGTCCAGTTGATCCGCCACCAGGCGGATCAACTCATATTCCGTGGTCTTGATCTCTCCATCCGCAAGCACGCAATGGCCGCAAGCGTCGAGAATTGCCGGTTTTAGCAGCGGCGACAGGGTGTTCAGCACCAAAAGCGCATCCCGCAGATGCTTGATCGACACCGTCTCCAGAAGTTCCGGCTCCTTAGGTCCGTCGGTAAAACCTGCCATCGCCTCAGCGAACAGTCCCTGGCTGTCGATGCCCTGACGAGCACCCGCCCGGGCCATCAGGCTGAACAGCACTTGCAACTGGTCGGTTACTGTCCGGTAGCTGCGATGGCGTACCGGAACCGGGCGGGCCGAGTCTCCCGCCAGGTGGCGGCGAAGAAAGGTATGCATGGCCAGTTCGTAGAGGCTCAGTCGGTTGTCTGCCCTGATCAACACCTCCGTACACGACATTAACTGGTTGCGCTCATCCGGATCGAGCTTTCTCAGGGCCGGCATGGCCAGTTCCAGTGCCGGGAATCGTACTGCCTCGCCCAGTGAGATGAGGGCGGGCAGCAGTTTGTTCAACAGGTCGGCGTTAGGCGCAAAGAGGGCGTTGGCGGTGACCAGCGCCAGCCGTTTCTGTTGCGATGACTCAGGAAGCTGGTAGATCAGTAGCGCATAGCACAGCTGAATGGCGCCGGCCCGGGTGTAAAGCAGGTTGCGAAATGTTGATGGCAGTCGGTTGAGAAGGTCCACGGCGTAGTCTTCGCTGCGTTTGTTGACGGTGCCTACCGTCGTTGAGATATCTGCCGATGGCCGGGTGTTCAGGGGCGATGTGGAGGCGCGAGGGCTGGCTGCGCTGAAGCCGGAAACCGCTCCATGGGCCGTATCTGCACTGGTTTCGGAGGTTTGGTGCGAGCCCATGGATCGAAGGGCACTTCCCGGTTCGCTGTCTCTAAGCCTGCTGCGAAGGCGGGCAAACATACCCGGCTGGATGGCTTCGATACGCTCCTGAACCGGAGGGTGGGACGCCAGCAATGCTGCAAATTTCATGCGTGCGCTTTCGCCAAAACACATGTGGTTCATGTCACTGGCATGGCTGGTGGTGTCCAGATAGCCCCCTTTGAGGCCAATCTTGAACAGCGCGCCGGCAATGCCTTCGGGGTTACGGGTGAATTGTACCGAGGAGGCATCCGCCAGCATTTCCCGTTGCCGTGATACCGCGGACTGAATCAGTCTTCCGAAGAATACGCCCACATAGCCGATTACCAGCAGCGCCAAACCTACCAGCCCGAAAACAGCCTGGCCCCGACGGTCACGGGATGAGTGGCTGGATACATGGGAGCGGTGGAAGGATGCCCTGAGCAGGAAGGCACCGATCTGTCCGATCATCAGGATGCCGGCCAGGATGGCGATCAAACGGACGTTCAGACGCATATCGCCGTTGAGAACATGGCTGAACTCGTGACCAACGACGCCCTGGAGCTCATCACGGGTGAGTTGTGTCAGGGCCCCATGGGTCACCACCATGACCGCCTCGCCGGGCGTATAGCCGGCCACAAAGGCGTTGATGCCGGTCTCGTGGTCCATCACGTAAAGCTCGGGCACACTGATGCCGCTGGCGATGGACATTTCTTCCACGATATTGCGAAGCCTACGCTCGTCGGTGTCCCTGGTGGCGGGGTCAATCGCACGGGCGCCGACCATTTTTGCAACACGCTCGCCACCGCCCGACAGGTCCGCCCAGCGGATCAGAGAGCCAATACCGATCAGGGCAACGACCGCTATCGCTGTATACAGCCCATGGCGGCTCAGTAGCCAGTCGGCAAACGCCAGCCCGGTGTATTCGCTGCGGGTTACCAGATAACCCACCAGACAAACCAGGAGCGTGATGATCACGACCGCGGCCAGAAACAGAGCCACCAGCAAGCCCGTGTTGCGACGGGCGCTGGCCTGGCGCTGGAAAAAACCGGGATGTGCCATGGCAACGGGCCTCAGAAGGCGACTTTCGGCGCCTGACGGGCCTCAGGAGATTCCAGCTCCAGCTGGGAGGAAGGTTTGAAAGCGAACAGTCCGGCCACGATGTTGTTGGGGAACTGTTCACGGAAGATGTTGTAGCCCATGACGCCATCGTTGTAGGCCTGGCGGGCAAAGGAAACCCGGTTCTCTGTGCTGGAAAGCTCTTCCATCAACTGCTGGATGGTTTCGTTGGCTTTAAGCTCTGGGTAGTTTTCCGCCACGGCGTAAAAGTTGGCGAGCGCTTTAGAGAGCATGTTCTCGGCGCTTCCCAGGCGCTGGATTTTGCCTCCATCTGCTGGGTCGCCCGCAGCGTCCTTCTGAGCGCTGACCGCGTTATTCCGGGCTTCCATCACTTCGGTAAGGGTGTTGCGCTCGTGGGAAAGGTAGGCCTTGGCCGATTCCACCAGGTTGGGAATCAGGTCGTGGCGGCGCTGGAGTTGAACATCAATCTGGGCAAATCCGTTCTTGAACTGGTTTCTCAGGGATACCAGGCGGTTGTAGATAAACACGATGTAGACAACAACGACTGCAATAACAATCAGGCCGATCAGTGTGGTTCCCATGGGCGGCTCCTTGCGTTCCTGGTGGGGTGACTCAGTGGTCAGACATTATTTTCGACAATTTTGTTGTGAAAGCCAGCAACAAATACCTCGAAATCGTGGGGTTTGAGCGGCTTGCTGAAGTAGTAGCCCTGGGCCAGTTTGCAGCCACGCTGCGCGAGGTAGTATTCCTGTTCCGCGGTCTCAACGCCTTCGGCCACCACCGTCAGATTCAGACTCTTGCCAAGGTCGATGATGGTGTTGGCAATGCGGGTGTCTTCCTCGTTGACAAGCAGGTCATGAATGAACTGCTTGTCGATTTTCAGATGCTGGACCGGCATGCGCTTGAGGTAGGTCAGGGAAGAGTAACCGGTACCGAAATCATCCACCGCTATGCTGATGCCCGCTTTATGCAGGCGTTTCAGCTTCTTCACGGCGTCTTCCAGATTGGTCATGAAACTGGTTTCGGTCACTTCCAGTTCAAGACGTCCGGCGGGGATGTTGTGGCGTTTCAGGGTATCCAGAATCTCGTCCACGATGTGGTTCTGACGTAATTGTACCGCTGAAAGGTTGATCGCAATGCGCAGGGGCATGCCGTCGCTGGCCCAGCGCGCCGCCTGCCAGCAGGCCTGATCCAGAACCCACTGGCCGATTTCCACGATACTGCCGTTCATCTCGGCTACCGGTATGAAGTGATCCGGTGGCACAAGGCCCTTCTCTGGATGTTCCCAGCGAATCAGCGCTTCCGCCCCGATAATCCGGTGGGTTTCCAGGTTGATCTGTGGTTGGTAAACCAAGTGGAACTGCTGGTTGTGGAGCGCGATGGAGAGATCTTTCTCAAGCTGTTTGCGTTCACGAATTTCCTGGTCAACGCTGGCAACGTAGAACTGGAAATAATTGTGTCCGCCTTCCTTGGCCAGGGCCATGGTTTGTTCGGCGTTTTGCAGCAACCTGTCGGCTTGACTCGCGTCTCCTGGAAACAGGGCGATGCCGAGGGTGGCGGTCATGGTGATGGTCTGGTCATCGAAGATCATCGGGCTGCTTAGGGTGGCCAGTATACGGTCGGCAGTGTCAGCCGCCTGAAATCCGTCTCTCAATCCCTTCTCCACCACAACAAACTGATCGCTGCCCAGTCGGGCGATGGTAAAGCGCGTACCGCCGAGCTTCTGCGTAAGGCGATCGGCCACGGTTTGCAGGATCATGTCGCCGGTGCGGAAACCGCACTGCTCGTTGATGGACTTGAAGTCATCGATGCCACAACAGATCAGTGACAGGACCAAGTTGTCCTCGCTGGCGTCTGCAATATCGGCCTGGAGCAACTCCATGAAGGTGTCTCGGCTGGGCAGGCCGGTTAGCTGATCGTACCTTGAGAGCCGGGTAACACGATCTTCTGCTTCCCGGTGGCGGGTCTGGCTGTCGCCAATCGCAACCAGGAGGTTGTTGGTGGCGTTGACCCAAAGGCCCAATTCATCTTTCTGATGGCCGTGAGGCAGGTGAATCAGATTGTCATCGGGGTGATCCGGGTTGACCTGTTTAACAGAGCGTACAATTCGTAGCAGTGGGCGCGTCAGCAGTAGATGGAAAACCACAAACAGCACCATTCCGAGAATGACGGCAATCGCGATGCCGGAAGCGAAGGTGATGGAAGCGCGCTCAAGCCAGGTTCGGGCAGCCGGACCAGTGTCGTACTTTAGCTCAAGGTAACCGTAAACATTGCCGGTGCCAGTGTCCCGGGAAAGCTCTTTGCGATAGTAACGTTCAGATTCAAAAATCGGGTCCGTAATCCGGCGGGAGGCGCTTTCTTTCAAAGGGCGGTCACGGCTGCCGAGAGGTTCGCCGTCGGGGTGGGTAATGCGTGCGACACGCATGGCTTCCTGAGCAAAGAGGCCGTCGACCACCTGTTGGGCAAGGTCAGCATCGATACTGAAAACGGCCTGGGTTGATGCGTCCTTGACCAGTGCCATGGTTTGCCGCGCCTGATCGTCGAGAGACTGCGATACCCGTCCGGCATCAAGGATGACCTGCACGGTGCTGACGATGACCCCACTAATTAACGCCACGGCGAGTACCCATCGCAGCACCCGGTACCCCAGGCGATGTTCTACCTCATAAGAATTTTGCATGGAGGCCTGTTTGATTCGTTCCAACTGAATGAGACCCGGTATCGCTCACCTGGGGCAAAGGGGCTCTCGGCTGACATATTCTTTTTCAAGTATGGTTCAGTTTTCACCTACTGTACCCAGTATCGGCAATTCTTCCAGATAATTCAGGCTACGGGTGTATCAATTTGTAAGATCGTTTGTATCACAGACACGAAAACGCCCGCGAATGCGCGGGCGTTTTTGCGTGCAGGTTGTGACCTGCAAGGTATCCGAAGCGCAGTTATGCCAAGTTTTCGTTGACGAAATCCCAGTTAACCAGTTTCCAGAACGCTTCCAGATAATTCGGACGGGAATTGCGATAGTCGATGTAGTACGCGTGTTCCCAGACGTCGACCGTCAGTACCGGCTTGTCGGCGGTTGTCAGCGGCGTTTCGGCATTGCTGGTATTAACAATGGCAACGCTGCCGTCGGCCTTCTTCACCAGCCAGGTCCAGCCTGAACCGAAGTTGTTGGCGGCCTTGTCGTTAAATTCTTTCTTGAAGTCTTCGAAAGAACCAAAGGCTTTTTCGATCGCGTCCTTGGCCGCTCCCGTAGGCTCACCACCACCGTTCGGGCTCAGGCAATGCCAGTAAAAGGTGTGGTTCCAGACCTGGGCAGCGTTGTTGAACAGTGGGCCGCTGGCGCTCTTGATAATGTCTTCGAGCGATTTGTTGGCGTTGTCGGTGCCTTCGACCAGACCGTTGAGCTTGGTTACGTAAGTGTTGTGGTGCTTGCCGTAATGGTACTCAAGAGTCTCCTGAGAGATGTGTGGTTCCAGTGCGTTCTTTTCATAGGGCAGTGCGGGAAGTTCAAATGCCATGAGGTCGTTCTCCCTGATTCTCTCTGTTTATGTGTATGTAAGCCATTATTAAATATAGGGGCGCTTTGAGTTATATCAACCCCTTGTGTGCACCCTGCCTACTGCTCAGACAGGGTGCTTTTAAACTCTGGACAACCGGGTAAAAACTGGGCGCAGTTCTTTACCCGCCAGACCAATTCTTCGTAGCTGTCCGCCAGAACGGTCACATGGCCAAGTTTCCGGCCCGGGCGCTCGCCTTTATTGTAGAGGTGTACATGAGCGTAAGGCAGTTCAAGGATTCGTTCAATGTCGCCATGCTCGGCAATAATGTTGATCATGCAGCTGACACCGCGAGCGTCGGTGCTTCCCAAGGGGTGGCCGCTCACGGCGCGGATGTGGTTCTCGAACTGGCTGGTCATGGCACCCTCGATGGTCCAGTGCCCAGAGTTGTGGACCCGCGGTGCCATTTCGTTGGCGACCAGACCTTCGGCGGTTTCAAAGAGTTCAAGCGTTAGTACGCCGACGTAATTCAGTTCGTTCAGCAGCGCCTTGATGTAACGTTCTGCGTCTTCCTGAACATGTTTTTCCAGCTTTGGTGCCGGAGCAATGGAATAACGCAGGATGCCTTCGTGATGAGCGTTTTCCGCCATCGGATAGAAGGCCAGTTCGCCATCCTCGGCACGCACGGCAATAATGGAGACTTCGCGGCGAAACTCGACGAATTTCTCGACGATCAGACGCGGATGACCAATGGATTTCCAGGCCTCTGCTGCGTCTTCCGGTGAACGAAGAACTGCCTGTCCCTTGCCGTCATAACCTTCGGTGTTGGATTTGGCAACCACCGGGCAACCGAGTTCTTCGGCAGCGGCCTGCAATGACTCTGCGGTGTCTGCAATTCTCCATTCTGGTGTGGGAATGCCAAGCTCGCCAAAGAGCGTCTTTTCAGCTTCTCGATTCTGGCAAACCTGCAGCGCTCGGGGGCAGGGGTGAACCGGCTTTTCTTTGGCAATTCGCTCTGCTACGTCCACCGGCAAGTGTTCGAACTCATAGGTGACCCGATCTACCCGGGAAATGAGGTCGTCCAGGTATTGACCGTCTCGATCAATAATCACTTCACCCAGCCCGGCACTGGGATTACCGGACATATCATAGAAAACAAACGTCTTGGCCAACGGGTAGCCAGCCAGAGCCAACATCCGGCCAAGCTGACCGGCCCCTAAAACACCAATTCTCATTCGTTGTCTCCTGCCTTTAATTAGTAGGCATCTGCATTAGTTCGGGGAGTGGGTGGGGGATGCTTTCCAAAACTGTGCGGAGCCATGGATGGCGGAGCCCAAGCGCCACATGGATGTGCCGCAAGGAGCGTGTTTTGGAAAGCATCCCCCACCCGCTCGTACACCAAAGTCCGATTCCTGATTATTGATCGCTGGGATCAGGATTATCCAGGATTGTCTGTGTCTGTGTAGCGCGAAACTCATCGACCGCTATACGGACATCGTCCTTGAATGTACCGATAATCTGAGCCGCCAGCAGGCCAGCGTTAGTGGCACCGGCTTTACCAATTGCCAGGGTGCCAACCGCAATGCCGCCGGGCATTTGTACGATGGACAGCAGCGAATCAAGACCGTTGAGTGCTTTGGACTGGACGGGAACACCAAGGACCGGCAGTGACGTTTGTGACGCGACCATGCCAGGCAGGTGAGCAGCACCGCCCGCGCCTGCAATGATCACCTTCAGGCCCCGATCAGAGGCAGTCTTGGCATAATCAAACAGCAAATCCGGCGTACGGTGGGCAGAGACAACCTTCGTCTCGTAAGGCACGCCCAGCTTGTCCAGCATCTCGGCGGCGTGTTCCATGGTGGGCCAGTCAGACTTCGAGCCCATGATGAGTCCTACAAGCGGCTGCATATGCAACAGTCCTGATATGTGAGAAAGCCGGACATTGTATGTAAGGCCCCGTGGCCATGCAAACAGTCGATGGCCAAGGAGCGCATACTGTCAGCTCTCCTGGCCGTCATTTTGCTGAGTCGCAAGGTACGGGTATTATCGTGCTTTATTAACGTTACCGTCCATATACCGGAGCTGTTATGGAACCAATCCGTCCAGATGATGATGAAGTACGTACCGGCGTGCCCGGCAATAAAGTGGAAGAGCGCAAAAAACGCCAAGCACCCGTGCCAGAGTCGGCCGGTAATGGCGGCCCGGGCAAACCTGCTGGAAAACGCCGGAAAACATCTGGCGGTGGTGGTTCGGGCCGCAGTGCAGTGTTGTTGATCGCGCTGTTGATTGTTGCCGGAGCGGCGGGCGCTGGCTGGTATCAGCAAGAGCAGCGTATACAGGCACTGGAAGGTCAGCTGGAAGAAGCGGATTACTGGGCGCGCCAAAGCAAACTGGCGCTGGCCCGGTTTGAGGGGGAACTTTCCGAGACCGGCGAGAACCTGCAGGAGAAAGGGCAATCCATTGAAGAAACGCTGGCGTCCCACAAGGAGCGCCTGAGCACGGCTGACAGTGAAATCGCCAAGCTGTGGGGGGTGGCTAATGACCGCAACCGCAAGCGTCTCGACGACCACCAGGCGAGGTTGGAATCTTTGAGGTCAGATGTGGGTAGCGGCAATAACCAGCGGGAGGCATTATCTGCCTCGGTCAAGGAGCTTGAGGCAACGGTGTCCTCCAGGCTGGACAAGGTTCGATCGGATTTTGATCGGCAGCTTACCGCCGTTCGCGAAACTGGCCAGGAGAATGCCTCACAATTGACGAAGTTGGATGAATCCCTGGCCGGAGTGGACAAGCTGGTGGAGCGCCAGCTGTTGCGTTTCGAGCGAGAGCAAAACCTCACCATTGATGGCCTGGAAAGCCGTATTGCGGCGTTGGAAAAGGCCACCAATAACCTGTCCAGCGGCAGCCGGCTGGATGCCGTTCGCAAAGATCTGGCGGGGCTGAGGGAAACCGTGTCTTCGATTGACTCTTCGCGGGCGCAATTAACCTCAAGGCTGGTTCGCCTGTCGGAAGAGGTCAATGATCTGCGCTCGCGGATGTCCGGCCAATAGAAGGCGGCTGCGAACGGGTAAGCAGGCACAGCAGGGCAGGCAGGGCCTGCTGTGCTTTGTAACAGTTTGTATTCATCCCTTGCGGTAGCTCTCAGTTCCGCGAGATTGCAGTTGTTATGATCGGGACAACTCGCGAAAGGATGAAGAGTGCACAACAATGACAACCCGATTTCTTTTTCCCGGTTTTCCCCGGCCACTGGCGGCCGTATTTGTGGCTTTGCTGTTGGTTTCTGGTGCCGGCTGCACGGTGTACCAGTCCATCGGTAAAAGCGTTGGCTCGTTTTTGCACCCGGTATCCGGGCACGATTTCGTTCATATCGGCAATGATGAGTGGGATCGCAGCAATGCGGTTCTCTATTTCTACCGCACCCATTCCCAGTGGGCTGCGGACGAGATCGAGGCGCCAAGCGTTTACATAGACGACCACCACTATTTCAATATTCGAAACGACAGTTTTACCTGGCTTGAAGTTGCCCCTGGCGAGCGGCATATCGCCATCCGCCGGCCACTGCTGGGGCTTGAGGGGCTCAATTCGTTCAGCCTGAGCCTGATTGCAGACGCCACGCTCAAGGTCGAACCCGGGAGGGTGTATTACCTGCGTTACAATGAGTTGCAAGAGCCGGAGAGCAGCCATCCTGAACTCGCCGAAGACCACCCCCTGAGGTCTGGCGACTTGCAGCTCGTGACCCGTGATTACGCTATGCAGGCCAAAGAAATTGTCTCCACGCGTTTTCTGAATAGTGATTTGCTTGCCCCTAATCACGCTGCGACCTCCATTGTTGAGGTGAATGAGGACGCAGACTACGAGCGCAATCTGGTTCTTCTGGAAGAGGAGCGAGCGGCTGAGATCGAGCGCCTGAGAGAGCAGGGGAAGTATGACGAAACGCCTTGGTACTGGCCCTTTGGCGGTGGCCCTACCGTGCCTCTTGAAAGCGATCGTCGATTGCGGGAACTGGAGCGGGAGTATGCGGCGTTGGAACAGGAGCGGGAGCGTCGGGAAGAGGCAGAATCTGGTGGCGGTTGGTGGATATTCTAACGTCGCCGATCTGGTGTACTGCGAATTGTTGTTTCCGGTTTCGGTTACTAGACTGTGAGGTGTCCGTATTCAGAGGGTTGCCGGATCATGTCGCTGAGAGATTCATTACAACTAACGTTTCGCCGGCTTTCCGGAGAATTGCTTCCCGAGGCACTGGAAAACGCAGGCCACCGGATAGCTAGCCTCAGAAAACGTCTTGATCATCTCAATTGCTCGCTGGCGGATCGGGCATTGCCCGCGGATCGAAAGTCGCGTGTGAACGAGCTGTCACTTGATCACAAGGCGAGGAAGGCAGGACAGAAAGCCACTCGGTTGAAGTCTGTGAAGGCGGCAAAGAAAACCGGGAGTGATAAACAGGCTTGATTGAAAATTGTACATTTTTTAACGAGTTGCAGGTTTTTTGAGAAAAACTCCGGAAAAAATTTGACACCGCCAGACAAATGCTTAAAATGCGCGTCTCACTTGGTTGAGACAGCAACGCTGACTCGCCAGTGTGCTGTAAAAGTGGGCGGTTAGCTCAGCTGGGAGAGCATCGCCCTTACAAGGCGAGGGTCACTGGTTCGATCCCAGTACCGCCCACCACTTTTCAGCATCGCCGGGCCACCCCGCCCGGTTTCAGGTCCCTAAGGCCGATCAGGCCGGGATTGATGCGGAGCGGTAGTTCAGCTGGTTAGAATACCGGCCTGTCACGCCGGGGGTCGCGGGTTCGAGTCCCGTCCGCTCCGCCATTTTTTGTTTCCAGATCCCGGGTGGTTAGCTCAGCTGGGAGAGCATCGCCCTTACAAGGCGAGGGTCACTGGTTCGATCCCAGTACCACCCACCATTTTCCCCTTGTTATTTCCCAATCAACGATTGCCCGCAAACCCGAACAACGTTCCCGTTCACGCCGTTTGATGCAGGATTGCAGTACCACGCAATAGCCTCGGCCACGTCGACTGGCAAACCGCCCTGAGACAAGCTGTTCATGCGCCGGCCGGCCTCGCGAATGGTAATCGGCATAGCGGCCGTCATCTGGGTTTCGATGAACCCGGGCGCTATCGCGTTGATGGTCACGCCGTTTTTCACCTGTTTTGCCATCGCCTCTACATAGCCGATCACGCCGCACTTGGCGGTGGAGTAATTGGTCTGGCCAAAGTTGCCAGCAATGCCGCTGATGGAGGAAATGCAGACAATGCGTCCGTTTTCACTCAGCAGCTCCTGGTGCATCAGCTCTTCGTCGATCAGTTCCTCGGCGGTCAGGTTCACGGCAATGGTCATATCCCAGAAGTGCTCGGGCATGTTGCCCAGGGTTTTGTCACGGGTGATGCCGGCGTTGTGGATGACCAGATCAATGCCTTCGAAATGTTCCTTCACAAAGTCTGCAATCTGTTTTGGCGCTTTCTCATCCGTAATATCACACGCCATCGCCTTACCCTTGATGGGGGCCATAACTTTCTGCAGGTCCTCAAGGGCCGGTGGGATATCCAGGCCAATGACCGTGGCGCCATCCCGCGACAGGGTTTCGGCAATAGACGCGCCAATGCCGCGGGACGCACCGGTTACCAGTGCAATCTTTCCGGCCAGCGGCGCGACAGGGTTGCTGGCGTGAGCGGTCGCTCCCTTACTGATGCGGGTTACCTGGCCAGAGACATAGGCCGATCGGGGCGATAAAAAGAACCGGATGCTGGACTCCAGTTGCTGTTCGGCCCCGGGGGCCATCCACAGTAGGTTCGCGGTAGCTCCTTTCTTGCCGACTTCCTTGCCGACACTGCGCACGAAGCCTTCCAGTGCCTGATGGGCAGCGGCCTTGGCGGGTTGGCGACAGGTGCTTGGGTCCTGGCCTATCACCAGCACTCGACCGTTGCCCGCCAGCTTGCGGATGGTGGGGTGAAAGAAATCGTAAACCGCTTTCAGATCGGTGGTGTCTTTCATACCCGTGGCATCAAACACCAGGGCGGAGAATTTGCGATCAATGTCCGCGTTCAGGGGCAAGGCTTCGGCCTTGTTGCCGCTTTTGGCAGAATCGTTCAGAGTATCCATGGCGCTGGCATGAAAGAGTTTTGCGGCGCTGGCGCCCAGCACCTTTCCAATCGTCGAGATAGCTTTGCTGCTGTTGGCAGCGCCGATCAGCACGTCGCCCTCAATAAACGGCTGGTCCGCGCGCTTCCAGCGTTTCAGGGGAACCGGGGCGGGCAGCCCCAGGGACTGGGCGGCGGTCTTGCCAAACGGAGTATTGACGAACTTGAGATAGCGATCAGACATGGCATTTTCCTTTTGCGAAACGAATATCGGCGTACAGGTTAAAGAATCCGGCCGCTTTTGAATTGACTCAATGCCCTGTTACGGTTGTCAGGGATGCCAATGAGCCGGGCCCGGTTGGCGCTAGACTGCAACGCAACGGATACACTCGTTTAAACAGGACATCATCATGGCACAGGCACCGAAAAGCACCCAAAAGAAAACGTCGACGGCAAAGAAGACCACGGCCGCTAAAAGCGATATCCGCCGGGTTGCCATTATTGGTGGCAACCGGGTTCCTTTTGCCCGCTCCAACACCGCGTATAGCAAGGTCAGCAACCAGGAGTTGCTGACGAGTGCGCTGCGAGGACTGGTTGATCGCTTCGGGCTGGAGGGGCAGCGCCTTGGAGAGGTCGTTGCTGGCGCGGTTATCAAACACTCCAGGGATTTTAACCTGACCCGGGAATCCGCGCTGAGTAGTGGCCTGGCGCCGGAAACACCCGCCTACGATATCCAGCAGGCCTGCGGTACGGGCCTCGAAGCGGCCATTCTGGTGGCCAACAAGATTGCGTTAGGGCAGATCGAGTGCGGCATCGCTGGCGGCACTGATACCACCTCGGATGCGCCGATTGGGGTAGGCGAGGGTCTGCGTGAAATTCTTCTGGATCTGAATCGGGCCAAGACAGCCGGAGAACGCCTGAAAGTGCTCAGTCGTTTTCGTCCGAGCCATCTGAAACCGGAAATTCCGCAAAACGGCGAACCCAGAACGGGGTTGTCCATGGGGGGGCACTGTCAGATTACCGCCCGCGAGTGGTCCATCCCCCGCGACGAGCAGGACAAGCTGGCCTATGAGAGCCATCAGAAACTGGCATCCGCGTATGATGAAGGTTTTTTCAAGGATCTGATGACCCCACTGGCAGGCCTGGAGAAAGACAACATTCTGCGCCCGGACACGACCCTTGAAAAGCTGGCGACGCTCAAGCCCGTATTTGATCGTGAGAACGGCACCATGACCGCCGCCAACAGCACTGCGCTGACGGATGGTGCCTCCTGTGTGCTGCTGGCCAGTGAAGAGTGGGCAAAAGCCAACAACATGGAGATCAAGGCGTACCTGACGTTCTCCGAGGTGGCTGCAGTGGACTTCGTCGACAAGAAGGAGGGCCTGCTGATGGCACCTGCTTACGCCGTGCCACGCATGCTTGAAAAAGCCGGGCTGACGCTGCAGGATTTCGACTTCTACGAAATCCATGAAGCGTTCGCCGCCCAGGTGCTCTCCACCCTGAAGGCCTGGGAAGACCCTGCGTTCTGCAAGGACCGGTTGGGTCTGGAAAAGCCGCTGGGGAGCATTGATCGAAACAAACTGAACGTCAAGGGCAGCAGTCTGGCCACCGGCCATCCCTTCGCGGCGACCGGTGGGCGTATTGTGGCCACTCTGGCGAAGCTGCTGGAAGAGAAGGGCAGTGGCCGTGGCCTGATCTCCATCTGCGCCGCAGGGGGGCAGGGGGTGACGGCCATACTTGAGCGGTAAGTTGGCGAAAAAATTCATTTTTCCCTTTGACAGACGCATCAACGCCCCGTACTATGCGCACCTCGTTGATCGGGGCCTTACCCGGTTAACCAGCAGTTTGATGCGGGGTGGAGCAGTCTGGTAGCTCGTCGGGCTCATAACCCGAAGGTCGTAGGTTCGAATCCTGCCCCCGCTACCATCTCAATAAGGGCCGGTCTTTGACCGGCCCTTATTCGTTGTGCGCCAGGCATGGCGCGTAGCGCCTTGACGGGCGCTGTTCCGGTACAGGTGGTGCTGGCCGGATGACTTGGGGGTGCAAGTCCCCTGTGGACCCGGCAAGGGGAACCACTAGCCGGACG